>Ga0316207_10000438_pt1 | contig 69838 bp, 62 predicted proteins | sample 6weekpyrite_MG_FD_204943 | JGI IMG/M metagenome (GOLD analysis project Ga0316207, IMG submission 204943) | Microbial mat bacterial communities from mineral coupon in-situ incubated in ocean water Damariscotta River, Maine, United States -... | ecosystem: Environmental > Aquatic > Marine >... | reverse complement strand
CTTGTTGTAAGCGTCGAGCAATGGCTCAACCGGAATCTTTAGCAACTTAGCATAGTTACGAATATAACCTGTTACAAAAATAGGTGCAGCCAGGCGCTGGTGATCTTCATTTTCAAGCGCGGTAATAATATCAACGCCCAAGTGAAGCGATTTAGATACCTCTTCACGAGAAAGATTTAGAGCACTGCGCGCTGTAGAAAGTCGTTTGCCAAACGAGAATGCAACCGGTTCTTCTGTCATCATGTCGTCACTCATCGACGTTCAGACCTTAACAATTCCTGTGCTTCATCAGAATCCGGGAATTTTCGTTGAAGTATTAATGCATATTTAGCCAGTTTATTCTTATCACCCAATATTCTTTCTATCTTTACACCTAACAACAATGTTTGTGCAGTATGTTTGCTTGCTGAGTCATAACGTTGAAGGTAACCCCTTGCTTGTAAATAACGCTCTGAATCGTAATTTATTTTTGCCATTTGGAATAACGCAGTTGGGTTATTCGGTTCACCCTTAAGCAAATTTCTAAAATAATCTTGGGCCTCTTCCGGTTTTCCAGCGCGCATTGCACAGAGGCCGGCATTAATCCGTACTAAAGAATGAGAACGAAAAAGAGGGTTTGATAGTGCTTTTTTAAATGCTTTATCTGCACCGACAAAATCTTTTTTGCGACAAAGAAAGGCACCATACGCATTGTGCGCATCAGAATATTGCGGGTTTAATTCGATCGCGCGTTCAAAATGTCTTACTGCGGCTTTTGGTTTGCCTAAGCGATCGTATAATAATGCGATAGCATAATGTCCATTTGGTAAATTGTCGTCTATCTCAAGTGCTTTACGGAACTTACGTAACGCGTACTCATAATTACCCTGCTGAAAATAACCAACGCCTAATTTCACATTTGTTTCGGCAAGCCGATCACCTCTTGGTGTAACGATAAGGTCACCCTCATTATCATCACCAGCGCCACCGCCGCTTGTCGAACAGCCTCCTATAACCAGTATGGCCGTCAGCAACAAACCTGCTCGAAAAATTGGTTTTATCATTATTGTTTTGCTCCTGCCTGCATATTTACACGCCTTTGAGTACGCTTTGTTTTATCTTGTACACGCCCTGCTAACTGCCCACATGCCGCATCTATATCATCACCGCGAGTCTTACGAGTAATCGTATTTAACCCACCTTTGATTAAGATATCTCTAAATTTGTTAATAACCGTTAATGATGAACGCTCATATTCAGTTTTATCGAATGGGTTAAATGGAATAATGTTGACCTTGCATGGAATGTCTTTTAACAGCTTTACTAATTCATGTGCATGTTCTGGCTTATCATTAATATTTTTTAACATTACATATTCAACTGTAAGGTAACGATGTTTTTTACCTTCAAAATATTTTTTACATACGTCTAAGGTTTCTTTAATTGGATATTTTTTATTTAAAGGTACTAACACATCACGAAGTGTATTATTGGGTGCGTGTAATGATAATGCGAGGCTCACGTCAATGACCTTACGCAGTCTTTCTAATCCGGGCACAACGCCTGCCGTACTCAACGTGAGGCGACGTTTAGAAATGCCGTATGCAAAGTCATCGAGCATGATATTCATTGCGGCAACCACATTGTCAAAATTTAGTAACGGTTCGCCCATTCCCATCATCACCACATTGGTAACGACTCGTTGATCATCATCGTTGAAACCTAGTGCATGATTTGCCACTAACACCTGGCTGATTATTTCGCCAGTAGTCAGGTTACGGTTGAAACCCTGTTTACCGGTCGCACAAAAACTGCAATCTAACGCGCACCCAATCTGTGAAGAAACACACAATGTGCCACGCGTCCCTTCCGGAATAAAAACAGTTTCAATACTGTTTCCAGAATCTAATCGTAGCAACCATTTACGCGTGCCATCATCTGATTTTTGGTCGATAACTACTTCCGGCAATCTTACTTCGGCAACTGCTTGAAGATTTTCACGAAGAGATTTACTTAAATTGGTCATCTCGTTTATATCAGTAACGCGGTGCTGGTGTATCCACTTCAACACTTGCGTAGCACGAAATGCCTTCTCCCCAATGCTGGTGAAGAAGGCTTCCATCGCTGCTCGATCAAAATCAAGCAAATTTATTTTATCTGGTTTTTCTGGCATGTTGCCCTAGCGTTTGCGTTGGCAAACACCTTCGTCTCCAAAGAAATAGTCTATCTCAACGGCTGCTGTTTCTGTCGCATCTGAGCCATGTACTGCATTTTCATCAACTGTTTGAGCAAAATCAGCACGAATCGTTCCCGCCGCCGCATCAGCTGGATTCGTGGCGCCCATTAATTCACGGTTTTTCGCGATGGCATCCTTACCTTCAAGCACCTGCACCATGACAGGTCCAGATATCATAAAGTCAACGAGATCGTTAAAGAATGGCCTTTCACGATGAACAGCATAGAAACCTTCTGCTTGCTCACGGCTGAGCTGAATCATTTTAGCCGCTACCACCTTCAGCCCCGCCTTTTCAAAACGGCTCAGTATCTCGCCAATTACATTTTTTGCAACGGCATCCGGTTTAATAATCGAGAGTGTGCGTTCAACAGCCATAATATAAAGAGTCTCCAAATTAGAGTAGTAACAATAACATAAAAACCCGCTATGATACGCGGGTTTACGGGGTAAAACGGGAGGTTATTCTAGACTCAGAACATGCTCTGAACAATGAGAATATTCGACAGTTTTGGGTCAAATTTAGTCACGTTCATCAATCCACGCCATTTGTATTGCTTCAAGGATTTTTTCACCCGAGCGTTCAGGATCATCGCTAAAACCTTCCAGCTCACATACCCATTGGTGCAAATCTGTGAATCGAATGGTGGTTGGATCGACATCCGGGTAAGTTTCATCCAATTCAATTGCGATATCGAGGGTATCAGTCCATAACAAGCTCATAACAGTCACTCTTTAAAAAGATTAGTCGGAACAACTCAATTTGGCGCATAGTAGCGTATGCCAGCGGCTTTTTTCAAGCCTCATTTTCACCTTAACCCTATGATTTATAGTGCTTTAACGCTAAACACTAAATTAATGGTTTTCAGACACCATATTAATCGTGTATTTCGGGATCTCTATAACCAAATCCGTGTCTGCAACAATCGCTTGGCAACTTAAGCGTGAATCAGGCTCTAAACCCCATGCCTTATCCAACAAATCGTCTTCGAGCTCATCTGATTCTTTGAGCGAATCAAAACCTTCTCGAACGACCACATGACAGGTGGTACAGGCACAGGATTTTTCACATGCGTGTTCAATATCTACACCGCCCTTTTGCACGGCATCAATAATGGAAATACCTGTTTCTGCATCTATCACAGCACCTTCAGGGCAGATTTCTTCATGAGGTAAAACAATAATCTGTGGCATCGACTTTTCCGCTACTTAAATTCATCAAGGGTGTGACCGCTTAAGGCCTTATTAATACTGGCATCCATTCGCATTGCAGCAAAATCTGCCGTGGCTTTATCCGCCAGTTCTATCGCATATTTAATCTTCGCTGCCGATTCATTTTCGCGTGCCTGCTGTAACGCTTTTAAACTGGCTTCAATTGTCGCACGTTCTTCGCCGCTTAACAGCGCATCTGCATCTTCAGTCAGTGCGGCATTGATTGCTTCTAAAACCCGATCAGCCTCTACTTGTTGTTCGCGCAACTTTCTTGCATCAACATCTTCTTTCGCATGTTCAACATTTTCTCTTAACATGCGTTCAATTTCATTATCCTCCAAACCATAGGAAGGCTTAACTTGTACACTTGCCTCAGCACCACTGGTTTGTTCTTTGGCAGTCACTTCCAGCAGGCCATCGGCATCAACTTGGAAAGTCACCATTATCCTTGCCGCACCTGCCACCATGGGTGGAATGTCTCGTAGTTCAAACCGTGCTAATGAGCGACAATCATCAACTAACTCTCGCTCTCCTTGAAGTACATGCACAGCCATCGCTGTTTGGCCATCTTTGAATGTGGTAAATTCCTGCGCACGAGCAACCGGTATCGTCGTGTTACGAGGAATTACTTTTTCAACCAAGCCACCCATTGTTTCAATGCCCAATGACAAGGGGTTAACATCAAGTAATAACATGTCGTCATCTGGTTTGTTACCTACCAATGCATCAGCTTGTATTGCTGCACCAACAGCAACCACTTTGTCTGGGTCGATATCGACTAATGGTGGCTTGGCAAAAAACTCAGCGACTTTTTCCCGTACCCGAGGTACCCGAGTCGATCCACCAACCATGACAACATCATTAACTTCTTCGATGGTTACGCCAGCATCACGAAGTGCGCGTTTACACGGAAGTAATGTTTTCTTAATTAAACCATCAATTAACTGGTTAAACTGTTGCTTATCCAGTGTTGCTTGCCATGTTTTTGAATCTGATAAATTAACCATTAGTTCGACTGAATCTGCATCAGTTAAGGCTTCTTTTGCACGCCGTGCCTCATCCATCATACGACGCGATAAATAAGCATCGTTTAAGCTAATACCTGCTTGTTCGGCCATCCACATTGCAATGGCGCGATCCATATCATCACCGCCTAAAGCGGAATCGCCTGCTGTTGCAAGTACTTCAAAAACGCCTTTATTTAAGCGCAAAATAGAAATATCAAATGTGCCGCCACCTAAATCATATATGGCATGCACACCTTCAGAACCCGTATCTAGACCGTAGGCTACTGCTGCTGCAGTGGGTTCATTTAAAAGCCGTAACACTTTTAGCCCAGCCAATTTTGCAGCATCTTTGGTAGCTTGACGCTGTGCGTCGTCAAAATAGGCAGGCACTGTAATCACTGCACCTTGTAATTCACCACCCAAGCTTTCTTCCGCACGGGTTTTTAAATTGGCTAAAATTTGTGACGATACTTCAACCGCACTCACATCACCTGCAATAGTGCGAATACGAGGCACAGATTTTGTTTCAATTATTTCATAACCATGTGACTCTGTTTTAATATCAGAGAAACCGCGCCCCATAAAACGCTTTACTGAACTAATTGTATTATGCGGATCCGTTGCCTCAACTTTTTTTGCTTCTAAACCAACAACAATATTATCTTTTTGATATTGCACAACTGACGGCAATAAATGCTGGCCATCTTCATCGGCAAGCGTCAAGGCTTCGCCACTTTTTACCGTCGCAACTAATGAATTTGTTGTCCCAAGATCAATGCCAACCGCCAACCGATGCTGATGCGGGGCAGTGGCTTCTCCTGGTTCAGATATTTGTAACAGCGCCATGCAAGTTTCCGATAATAGTTAGAGTAAGGCTTCTTCGCGGTCTTCCGCTTCTTCACGTAATCGATATAAAAATTGTAACTGCAAACTTAACGCGGCCGCCTGTGACAGGCTATCATCCGTGTTATCACTAAAGTAACTCTGCAATTTCACAATCAACTCTTTTATCTGCGCTTCAATATCTGAGGTGAATTTTTCTAGTGCCAGCAATGGTTCTGAGGCAACCATAATATCATCAAGCGCTTCTCGTAATTCCATTTGCTGCATCAAAAAGGTGGTGTCCATCACCGTATTTGATTCACTGCTTACATCTATATCTTTAAGACTAAGCAAATATTGTGAACGTTTGAGGGGGTCTTTTAAAGTCTGATAAGCCTCATTAATCATTGAGGCTTGTTGCATGGAAAGACGCCGCTCTCTATCAGTCGCATTAGTGAACCGATCTGGATGAAAGCTGCGCTGTAAATCTTGGTAACGCTCGGACAATGCAGAGATATCTATCTCAAAGCTGACTGGTAGAGAAAATAATTCGAAATAATTCCGATCCATCATACCTTACCACTGCAACTCTTATTGCCGACTAGACAGTAAAGCTTTCGCCGCAGCCGCAGGTATCTGCAACATTCGGATTATTGAATTGAAAACCTTCATTGAGCCCTTCTTTAGCATAATCTAACTCGGTACCATCTAAGTAGATCAGACTCTTAGGGTCTACGATAATCTTAATACCATTCACATCAAAAACAGAATCGTCGGTTTCGGCCTCATCGACAAACTCGAGCACATAAGCCATACCCGAACAACCGGTGGTTTTTACACCCAAACGCAAACCGATACCCGAACCTCGGTTATCAAGAAAGTGTTGCACGCGTTCAGCCGCGTTATCAGTCATCGAGATTGCCATCGCAACTATCCTAAATTACTGCTTATCTTGAAAATCTTTGATAGCAGCTTTGATAGCATCCTCAGCTAATACTGAGCAATGAACCTTAACCGGTGGCAATGCTAGCTCTTCAGCAATCTGGGAGTTCTTGATTTCTGATGCTTCATCTAGAGTTTTGCCTTTCACCCACTCTGTTAACAGTGAGCTTGAAGCAATCGCTGAACCACAACCATAAGTTTTAAATTTGGCATCTTCAATCACACCATTAGCGCCAACTTTAATTTGTAGCTTCATTACATCGCCACACGCTGGTGCGCCAACCATGCCTGTACCAACGCCTTTATCTTCTTTATCCATTGTGCCCACGTTACGAGGATTTTCGTAGTGGTCCATTACTTTGTCGCTATATGCCATGTCTATATCTCCTGCTTAAACAGAACAACTTTAATTAATGTGCTGCCCACTTCACTGAATCAAGATCGATACCTTCTTTAAACATATCCCATAATGGCGATAGTTCGCGCAGTTTATCGATGCTGTCGTGAAGCAATTTAATAGTGTAGTCAATTTCTTCTTCTGTAGTAAAACGACCGATAGTAAAGCGAATTGAACTATGAGCTAATTCATCACTTCGACCAATCGCACGTAATACATAAGATGGCTCTAAGCTAGCTGAAGTACAGGCTGAACCTGATGACACAGCAAGATCTTTAATTGCCATAATCAGTGATTCGCCTTCAACATAGTTAAAGCTAATGTTTAGGTTGCCGGTAATACGCTTATCCATATCACCATTAATATAGGTTTCTTCAATGTCACTAAAACCTTTTTCTAAACGATCACGTAATGCTTGAAAACGTACATTCTCTTCTGCCATTTCTTCTTTGGCAATGCGAAATGCTTCACCCATCCCGACGATTTGGTGAACGGGTAATGTGCCCGAACGTAAGCCACGTTCATGCCCACCACCATGTATTTGTGCTTCAAGACGAACCCGCGGTTTACGGCGAACAAATAATGCGCCGATGCCTTTAGGTCCATAGATTTTATGTGCTGAAAATGACATCAAATCAACCTTACTGTTCTTAAGATCAATATCAATTTTCCCCGCACTTTGCGCAGCATCAACATGAAAAATAATGCCGCGTGCACGTGTTAATTCTGCAATGGTTTCAATGTCCTGGATAACCCCAATTTCATTATTCACATGCATAATTGAAACTAGAATTGTGTCGTCACGCATTGCTTCTTCAAGTTTTGCTAAATCAATCAAGCCATTGCTTTCGGGGTCTAAATAAGTGACTTCGAAACCTTCACGCTCTAATTGGCGACAACTATCTAAAACAGCTTTATGTTCTGTTTTACAAGTAATGATGTGCTTACCCTTCTTTTGATAGAAGTGAGCGGCACCTTTGATAGCTAAATTATCAGACTCTGTGGCGCCCGATGTCCAAATAATTTCCTTTGGATCACAGTTAACCAAATCTGCAACCTGCTTACGCGCAAGTTCTACTGCATCGTCAGCAGCCCAACCAAATGAGTGCGAGCGCGAAGCTGGGTTACCAAAATTGCCTTCCAGCGTCAGACATTCGATCATTTTTTCTGCAACACGCGGATCTGTTGGCGTTGTTGCTGAATAATCAAGATAAATAGGTAGCTTCATTACTGCTGGCTCCAATTACAAAGTGTTCAAATTAAAATTAAGTTGCTTAACTGTTCGACGCAGTAGCAATTTCGTTAACAAGTTGGCGTTCAACGACTTCTTGTACTTCTCTGCGCCCCACTAAATCTGCAAGCGTGATGCCACTAAGAAAATCATAAATACGCTGACTTAAATCTGACCAGAGTTCATGCGTTAAACAAGGTTGGTCATCTTGGCAATTTGCCAAGCCACCACAACGGGTTGCATCAACCTTTTCGTCAATAGCAGTTATTACATCTGCGACAGCAATTTCTGATGAGTCACGACTTAAGCGATAACCACCACCGGGGCCACGTGCACTGATGACTAAGCCTTGCTTGCGTAAGCGAGAGAATAATTGTTCAAGATAAGACAGCGAAATACCCTGTCTACGTGAAATATCAGCGAGCGTGATCGGTCCCTTGTCAAAATGGATGGCCAAATCAAGCATAGCAGTAACTGCGTAGCGACCTTTTGTAGTTAATCTCATTGCGAATACCTTCTTAAACAAGTAATATTAGCTAGTTCTAATTTTACATACCTGAGTAATTTAGTCAAGTATTAAACATGAGACTATTGCTCGCCCCCGCTTTAACGTCCAAACACGGGTACTCCTTGAATATTCAGGAAATAAAGCCGAATTCTGCGTGAAATTTACGTTTCTTGCTTATCACCAGAACTGGCAATATGTTCTTCACTTTCAATGTGTTCGGGCTCATCATCTTGGTTTATCTTACATGGGCCCAGCTCTGGTAGATTCAAGTCTGCAACTTCCATCCCGAGATCTTTCAGCGCCTGACACATAGTTTCCATCCTGTTATCCATCGCATGAATATGATCAAGCATTGCATTAACTGCATTCGCCACGGGATCTGGCATATCGCCATCAGAGGTTCCGTAAGCATCAAAGCCAATTTTTTCAGCAAAAGCCTTACGTTTCTCATGGTTTCCATGATCTTTAGGTTTACTGCCACGCGTTTTGACTAAATGTCCTGGAATACCCACCACAGTGGCTTGCGCGGGCACATCTTTTACCACCACCGCATTAGAGCCAATACGTGCATCAGCACCGACGATAATCGGGCCGAGCACTTTTGCACCCGCTCCGACCACAACATTATTGCCTAGCGTTGGATGACGTTTGCCCTTGTTCCAGCTCGTACCGCCCAAGGTGACACCATGATAGAGCGTGCAATCATCACCAATTTCAGCCGTCTCACCAATCACTACGCCCATGCCGTGATCAATGAAAAATCGTCTGCCAATACAGGCACCGGGGTGAATTTCAATGCCTGTAAACCAACGCACGATAGTGGATAACCAGCGAGCTAACCAACGTAATCCCCATTTCCAAAGTCTATGACTTAACCGGTGTACCGTTATCGCATGAAAACCTGGATATGTGGTGATGATATCGAACGTATTTCGCGCCGCAGGATCGCGATCAAAAATACACTGTAAATCTTCTTTAATTCGGCTAAACATCCATACTTTCCCTGTTTCAAGAGTGCTTATTGTAAACCATTTATGTTTTTTTTCGACCAAACTTCTGTGTAGCAGTAAGAATTCCGCGCAAAATATTTACCTCAGTTTGTTCTAAGCGTGCTCTGTTATACATGCGTTTTAAGCGACGCACCAACAAACGGGGGTTATCTGGATCCAGAAAATCAATGTCGATTAATGTTTGCTCTAGATGTTGATGAAAACGCTCCAGGTCATCTGATTTCGCAATGTCACTGTCACTGTTTGGTATCGCTGTACTGGCTCCTGCTGCTAAATTGACTTCATAACAAAGCACCTGCACGGCCGCGGCGATATTTAACGAACTAAATGCTTCATTACAAGGGATGTGAACTAAAGCATTGCAAGCCTCAAGTTCAGCGTTCGTTAAACCAGAATGTTCCCGACCAAAGACAATGGCCACAGGTGCTTGGCAAGCTTCAGTCACCACTTGTTGGGCCATTTCACGGGGCTCAACAAGCGGCCAGGGTAAACTTCTCAACCTTGCACTGGTGCCAAATACCAATGTGCAGCCATCGATAGCTTCTGATAAAGAGCCACAAACTTTAGCGCGATGTAATAGATCATCTGCACCAGAAGCCCGTGCAGTCGCATCTGCATGCGGGAAAGATGCAGGTTCGACCAACACCAACTCGCTTAGCCCCATGTTTTTCATTGCTCGCGCCGCCGCACCAATATTACCAGGGTGGCTTGTGTTGACGAGCACAATACGAATATTTGTCTGCATGGCGCGCAGCTTAACCGATCATTGTGCTTAATGCTTGTGATTTCAATGCGCTATAGATACACTTGCGCCACTCGTCAGCCACTGGCCTGCGCGAAGTTAGCTCTTTGTTCAATTTGCGAATACTGGAAACCAGCATGGAACCAATGCTCAATATTGCCGTGCGCGCTGCGCGCGAAGCCGGAAAAGTTATCACTTATCATCTCGATAGAATTGATAGCCTCACTGTGACATCTAAAGCGCGAAATGACTTCGTCAGTGAAGTCGATCGTAAAGCGGAGGAAGTCATCATCCAGACTATTCGCAAAGCTTATCCTGATCATGCCGTTTTGGCAGAAGAGTCAGGCTCATCAGGCAAAAATGAATACGAATGGGTAATTGACCCACTTGATGGCACGACCAATTTCTTGCATGGCTTTCCTCAGTTTGCCGTATCAATTGCTCTAAAACACAAAAACCGTCTGACTCAAGCTGTGATTTACGATCCATTAAGCCAGGATCTCTATAGCGCATCACGTGGTGGCGGCGCCATGTTAAATGACCGTCGAATTCGTGTGACCAATGCGAAAGGCTTGGAGGGTTCTTTGCTCGGTACGGGCTTCCCATTTAAGCAACAACAGCATCTTGATATGTACCTTGCCACATTCAAATCATTATTCCCGAATACCAGCGGTATTCGTCGTGCGGGCTCAGCTGCGCTTGATCTTGCCTACGTGGCATCTGGGCGTCTTGACGGTTTTTGGGAGCTTGGTTTGCAACCTTGGGATATGGCGGCAGGCGTCTTGTTGATTCAAGAAGCTGGGGGGATTGTCGGCGACTTTTCAGGTGGCCATAACTACATGCAGAATGGCAATATTGTCGCGGGAAATCCGAAAGTATTTAAAGCTATTCTGTCTGGGATTCGCCCACATCTAACTGACGAATTTCTTAAACCCTAGGTAGTAAGTCCACCCCGGACTTTGCCAGATCAAATTTTTATCAGTGCTGGAGTGACATTTTATTAAGCATTGTGGGATATCATTTAAATCCCTGTTTTATTACAGATGCCCTATGTTCACACAGACTTTGCGCCCGCGTTATCATTAACTTATCAATACAACATCGAATATCTCGGTCTTTTCACCCATTGCAAAACTGTGATCTGGTTCCGAAATCCAACTCAAGTTTTGCGCTGATTGTCCGACATAGTAACCAGACACTGATGCATTGATGGGGCGGTAAACATGCCAAAACAATTCAACCTGAAAGAACTAAGCGAGAGTAATCATACTCATGGCGACAAGGCCTTAGAAATGATTATGCGCGATGTGATTGATGGTATGGAAGACTTGGCTAATTTGGCTGGCTACACACCTCAGCCTGGTGGTTGTTTTGAGATTTTAGAAATCTCACCAGAAGAATACGATCCACTTGATACCAGTGGCCGACCCAGTGCAGAGATTATTCCTCTTAAAAAATAATTACTTTCTCTACTAACTCGCCCTTGTTCATGTATGATTATTACTCAACATGGATGAAGGGAGAAGCAAGCAGATGAACCTGCTATCAAAATTACTAAAAAAAATGAAGTTAGTTGGTGCCTCAGATTTATTCCTTAGTTCTGAATGCATGCCCACTTTCCGCATCAATGGCAAACTACAACCTTGCAGTGATGACGAAGAACTTCTACCTAAAGGCGCAACAGAAAAAATGTGCCAGCTAATAATGGTTGATAAACACCGCGAAAAATTTGATACCGATAAAGAAATGAATATGGCATTTAGCCTGCCTAATGTTGGCCGGTTCCGAGTGAACATTTTTCGTCAACGTGGCGATATTGCTTTAGTTATTCGCGCTATCGCAGATGAAGTTCCTAACTTTGAAGAACTGAACATTCCAAGTGAATTAAAAGATCTTGTGATGTTGCCGCGCGGACTAGTATTAATTGTCGGTCCCGCTGGCAGTGGCAAGTCAACCACTCTTGCCTCCATGCTGGATTACCGCAATCAACGCGATCTCGCACATATCATCACAATTGAAGATCCGATTGAGCACTTTTTTAAACACAAAAAGTCCGTTATCCACCAGCGCGAAATTGGTATCGATACGCACTCTTATGAAGATGCTTTATGTAACGCCATGCGACAGTCTCCGGATGTGTTAGTGCTCGGAGAGATTAGAGATCGCAATACGCTCGAGCACGCCATTGAATATGCAGATACTGGACATCTATGTTTAGCCACTTTCCATGCGCATAATGCCATGCAAGCGCTAGAGCGTATTATGAATATGTACCCACAAGATCAACGCGACCACATTCTGCTCGGGCTTTCGATGAACCTAGAGGCCGTAGTTGCACAAAGATTAGTTCCTGATACCAGCAATGGGCGTTTGCCAGCTTGCGAGTTACTTATTAAAACGGCACGCGTCAGTGATTTGTTGCGGCGCGGTGAACTACCTGAACTGCGCGAAGTTATTGAGAAAGATGTCAATAGTGGCATGAAAACACTAGATCAAAGTCTTTACCAGCTTTATCAACAAGGAAAAATCTCACCGGAAACTGCTCTGCAGTATGCAGATTCAATCGGTAATATGCGCCTACAAATGCGTTTAACTCAACAGGCCCAATAAAAAAACGCTGTCACCAAATGGTGACAGCGTTTTCTGAAAAATAACAAAATCAGTTATTAAACTTGCGAACCGTCTTCATTCACACCTTCTGGTTTTACTTGCATTAAGTCCGCTTTATTAATGCCTAATGACAAAGCACTGTTACTTGCCACATAGATTGATGAGTAGGTACCGACAACCACACCAACCAATAATGCGGTCGCAAAACCGTGAATCAGCTCGCCACCTAACAAGAATAAGGCAACTAACACCAACATTGTTGTTAATGAAGTAATCAAAGTTCGAGAAATCGTTTCATTAATAGAAATATTCACCACTTCGGATGGTTCAACCTTTCGAAGACGACGGAAATTCTCACGAATACGATCGTAGATAACAATGGTATCGTTTAGCGAGTAACCAATCACAGCCAGAACTGCTGCTAATACAGTCAAGTCAAATTCAAGTTGGAGTACCGAGAAAAATCCAAGAGTGATGATTACATCGTGAAACAATGCCGCCACTGCACCGACAGAGTACTGCCATTGGAATCGCAAGAAGATATAAACAAAGATAAAAGCCAACGCATACAAAATTGAGTAGGTTCCTTGTTCAGTCAGCTCTTTACCAACTTGAGGTCCCACATACTCTACACGGCGCATTTCAATGCTATCTGTACTGGCGTCTCGTAATGTCTTCAATACAGACGCGCTAAGCTCTGAACTTTTTACGCCCTCTTTAGGTGCCATGCGAATTAGTACATCCCGCGAGGTACCGAAATGTTGTACTTGCGCATCTGGGTATTTGTCTGCAAGTGCTTTACGCACCCCCGTTAGCTCAACCGAATTCTGATAGCCTGCTTCAATTACCGCACCGCCGGTAAAATCAACACCAAAGTTTAGTCCTTTGGTTGCCAAGGACCCGACAGAACCTAATACCAATACCACAGATAGCATGATTGCAAGCTTACGTTTACCCATGAAATCAAGCTTGTCTGAGAATACTTTCTTAATGGAACCAATCGATAAACCGGTTAAGGTTTTTCTACCCCACATCAAGTTCACAACAGCGCGTGTACCCATAATGGCCGTAAACATGGAAGTGATGATACCAATCGATAAGGTAATCGCGAATCCTTTAATCGGACCTGTTCCAAAAACAAATAACACTACTGCCGCAATCAAGGTTGTTATGTTTGCATCGGCAATGGTTGAAAAGGCTTTATCATACCCTGCGGTGATACTTGCTTGTGGCGAATTGCCAATGCGCAATTCCTCTCGAATACGCTCAAAAATAAGTACGTTAGCATCGACAGCCATACCCACTGTTAAAACAATACCCGCAATACCAGGCAATGTCAGCGTAGCTTGCAGCATGGATAACACCGCAACAATCATAACGAGGTTAAGTGCTAAAGCGAGGTTCGCTATCATGCCAAAACCTCGGTACCAAACCAGCATAAAGGCTAAGACCAATACAAAACCGATAATGACGGAGCGAAACCCTTGATCAATATTATCTTGTCCTAACGACGGGCCAATTGTACGTTCTTCAACGATATCCACGGGAGTTGCTAATGAACCTGCTCGTAGCAATAAGGCAAGTTGGCTTGCTTCGCTAATACTGTCTAGCCCTGTGGTTTGAAAACGCTTACTAAACGGTTCAAGAATGTTAGCGATACTAATTACTTCTTCTATCTTGGTGCGTTTACGAACCTCTTTGCCATCGATATTAACTTTTTCAGTCTTGGTCTCGATGTAGACCACAGCCATTGGTTTGCTGACATTGGCCTTGGTGAATTTCAGCATGCGTTTGGCACCGATATCATCCAGTGTCACGCTCACTTGAGGGCTGCCATTGCGTTGGTCGATACCTGAACTGGCATTCGTGATCATATCGCCGGTGACAATAATGCGTTTCTTAAGTAAAACCGGATTACCGTCACGCTCTTTATAAAGTCGTGACCCTGCTGGAACACGTCCTGCTAGCGCGGCTTGCACATCACCCTTTCCATCGACAGCACGGTATTCTAGGGTTGCTGTAGCGCCTAACACGTCAACCGCTTGCTGCGGGTCTTGTAACCCAGGCAACTGGATAACAATTCGCGATTCACCCTGTTGTTGAATAACCGGCTCAGCAACACCAATTTCATTAACACGATTACGTAAAGTCGATAAGTTTTGCTGCATGGCAAAACGTTTCACTTCAAGTTGTTCGTCTTTACTCAGTCGCGCTGTTAAGTAAAATTCTCCATCACGATCGTCTTCGTTAAACGTCAGTGTTTTATATTCATCACTTAATACATCGAGTGCTTTAGCGCGTTTTTCAGTATCGCGAAATTTAATCTCAACGCCACCATTATCTGCATCCGTTGCACCAACTCGATAAGCACGCAAATAGCGCACTTTTGCTGAACGCAATGTCGTTGTTACATCGCTGACATAACGCTCTTCTGCCAACCGTACGGCCGCATCCATATCGACTTCCATCAGGAAGTAAACACCACCACGCAAATCCAACCCTAAGTACATTGGTAAAGCATTAAGCGACTGTAACCATTCTGGCGTAGATGGAACTAAATTCAGAGCAACAGCATATTTATTTTTTGTGCCCTGTGAAGCAAACTTATCTTTAAGTAAATCTTTTGCCTTTAATTGCATTTCATTTTCATCGAAACGCACAATCACGCGATTATCTTTGGCTTCTACATTCAGATACTTTATTGATTGGCCGTCGAGAAAATCTTTCACCTCATCAGTCAAGGTGCTCTCTAAGGTAATGCCCGTTTTGGCTGGACCAATCTGGACAGCCGGTTGACCTGGGTAAATATTAGGTACGGCATAGAGTGCGCCAACAGACAGCACAATTATAATGAGTAGGTACTTCCACAGAGGATACTGATTCATGGTGTTAGTTCATTTTTATGGCCATAACCTGTTAACAAAAAACAGGCCATGGCAGATTTAATTATAGGTTTTTTATTGTGCCTTTTGGCAGTGTTGAAGAAACTGCCTGCCGTTGCATACGTATTGTCATGTTATCGGCGATCTCAACTTCTACATGTTCTTCAGATACTTTAGTGAGCTTACCGTAAATGCCACCATTGGTAACCACTTCGTCGCCTTTAGCCAGTTCCGAGACCATCTTGCGGTGCTCTTTTGCGCGTTTGGTTTGGGGACGGATTAACAAGAAATAAAATACGGCAAAAATCGCCACCATAATAAATAGTTGTTCCGCACCGGCGCCTGCTGGCGCTGCACCTTCCGCCATCGCTTGTTCAATAAAAAAACTCATCTGATAACCCTTCTCTATTCTATATATTAAATTTGCGCGCTATTATGACACAGCCTTTATGGTTTAGGCGCGTTTTGCGAGGAAATCTGCCGCAAAATGCTCAAAAATGCCCGCTTCAATGGCTTCACGCATTTTCCTCATAAGACTCTGATAATAATGGAGATTGTGAATCGTATTCAAGCGCGATCCCAAAATTTCCCCTGACTTTTGCAAATGATACAGATACGCGCGGCTATAATTTTGACAGGTATAGCAATCACAGTCTGGATCCAAGGGGCTGGTGTCGTCGCGATAACGCGCATTTTTAAGCCTCACCACGCCCTCGCTTGTAAATAAATGCCCATTACGGGCATTACGTGTTGGCATGACGCAATCAAACATATCCACGCCGCGACTAACCGCTTCAACTAAATCTTCTGGTGTACCCACACCCATTAAATAACGCGGACGATCAGCTGGCATTTTTTCGGCAATGTTATCCAGCATCGCCATCATTTCATTTTTTGGTTCACCGACTGATAAGCCACCAATCGCGTAACCATCAAAACCAATATCGACTAAACCAGCCAACGACTCATCGCGCAGGTTTGCGTGCATGCCACCCTGAATAATCCCAAACAGAGCCGCTGGGTTATCTCCGTGAGCTTTTTTGCTTCGGTCAGCCCAACGCAAAGATAGTTCCATTGATGTGCGTGCTTCTTCTTCTGTAGCGGGGTAAGGCGTACATTCATCAAAAATCATGACTATGTCAGCACCCAGGTCACGTTGTACTTGCATGGACTCTTCTGGGCCCATAAAGACCTTGTCACCATTCACAGGGGAACGAAAATGCACTCCCTCTTCAGTTATTTTACGTAACTCGCCCAATGACCAAACCTGAAAGCCACCCGAGTCAGTTAAAATTGGGCCATCCCAATGCATGAAGTCATGCAAGTCGCCATGCTTATTAATGACCTCAGTGCCAGGACGGAGCATTAAATGAAAAGTATTACCAAGAATAATCTCCGCACCAATGCCACGCAACTCTTCCGGGGTCATCGTTTTGACTGTGCCATAGGTACCCACTGGCATGAAGACCGGTGTTTGTACCGTGCCGCGGTCAAAACTTAATTCACCTCGACGAGCCAAGCCATCTGTTGTTTTTAAATCAAATTTCATCATCATCTCATTGACTAATATCGAGTCTTAAACGCAGAGTGCGCGAAGACGCGAAGCTCGCAAAGAAAAGCTTAAACATAAATATATTCTTTCTTTGCATGATATTTAACTCATTAATAATAACTTTGCGTTCTCTGCGCCTTTGCGACCTCCGCGTTTATAGCTCCTGATTAAAGCCCTGCGCAATAAACATCGCATCACCATAACTAAAAAAACGATATTTCTCATCTATAGCATGTTGATACGCTTTAAGAATGAACTCACGTCCGGCAAACGCACTTACCAACATCAATAAGGTTGATTCTGATAAATGAAAATTAGTCAAAATTGCATCAACCACATTAAACTGAAAACCGGGATAAATAAAAATATCTGTTTCACCTGCGTATGGCTGTAGCACGCCATTACGCGCAGCTGTTTCCAAGGAGCGTACGCTGGTGGTCCCCACCGCGATAACGCGCCCTCCACGGGCTTTGGTTGCTTTAATCGCATCCACTGTCGCATTACTTACCTCTAGGTATTCGCTGTGCATCTCATGATCGCGAATATCTTCAGTGCGCACAGGTTGATAGGTACCCGCACCAACATGCAAGGTCACCTCTGCGATTTCAATTCCTTGTTTTTTTATTTTATTTAATAAATCAGTATCAAAATGCAATCCTGCCGTTGGTGCAGCGACGGCGCCCAATTTAGAGGCGTAAACAGTTTGATAACGTTCTTGATCAATTTGACTATCTGCTCGGCTAATATAGGGAGGCAAAGGCATGTGCCCAACTTCGTCAATCACACTCATCGCATCTTTAGTATCTGGAAAACGCAAACGAAACAATGCTCCCTGTCGCTCGACCATTTCAATTTCAATGCCATTCTCAAGCACAATTTTCCCACCGGCTTTAGGGGACTTGCTCGCACGCACATTTGCCAACACATCACGTTGATTAATAACTCGCTCGATTAATATTTCAAGCTTGCCACCGGTCGCCTTGCGACCTAGCAACCGCGCTGGAATAACGCGAGTGTTATTAAAGACCAGCAAATCACCTTTTTTCAAAACATTGGCAAAATCGACAAAAATTTTGTCATCAATTCGTTGTAAAACAGGATCAATACATAGCAAACGGCTCGCGCTGCGCTTAGCCGCTGGCTGCTGGGCAATTAACCCGTTGGGAAGGTCAAAACTGAAATCAGAACGTTGCATGCGCGAGATTCTAGCAAACTGAAGGGGTGGAAACCCAAAAAACTTCAATCCTGACATGAAATGGCTTGAGCAAAATACTAAATGCTATACACTACGCCACTCTTCCAATGCCAGAGTGATGAAATTGGTAGACATGAGGGATTCAAAATCCCTTGTTCGCAAGAACGTGCCGGTTCGAGTCCGGCCTCTGGTACCAATTTTTCTCATTTGGCCAGAGTACTTTTCAAGTACTCTGGCGATTTGAAACACTCTTTACCAATCTGTCATTGTTGTTTTTTTCTACAAAAATTTACAAACCATTGAATAACCATATATAATCATTTTTTTATTTAAATAATGGAAAATAAAATGGCTAAAAAAGCAAAAAAATCTGTCGCAAAAAGTGCCTCAGTTGAGAAAGTAATTGAGAATGCAATGGCTGCGTTAAATGCAGCTAACAGTGATGGCGAAAAAGCCGTTGCAGCCTTATCAAAAGTTGCCAAGAAATTGACAGCTGAAGGCAAACGTTTAAGTAAGAAGCGCGCTACTTTAACAAAACGCAAAAAAGCAACAACAGCAAAAGTCAAAAAAGATCCTTCAGCTGCAACTAAAAAGCTACTTAAAACAACCGTTAAAGAACTTGCTGCTATCAAAAAAGATGCGGCTAAATCATCTGCAGCTAAATCAGCGAACGCCGCTGAATTAAGTGGTTTAAAAGTTTCAGCTAAGCGCACTAAAGCTTACTTGGCTGCGATTACTAAAGCCGATAAGGTGTTAAACAAACCTAAGAAAAAGAGACGTAAGAAACGCGCTAAAAAAGCCGCATAAGTATTTGTCTTGCGAATAAAAACGCCCCATAGTTGGGGCGTTTTTTTTGCCATGAACTCATCAAGAATGTAACTAAACTGTATTCCCCCCCCCTTCACCCACTCATTTGGGTAGTCTTACTGAATAGAGTTCACTGACCCGTATTAATATTTTCACCAAAATCAGCTTTTTTGCACCAAACACTATCCGGGTAGAAAAATTTTAGTGCAAAAGCACCGAATTAGTTCTATCGTCCGGATAAGAAGCGATGACAGTAATTAATAATATTGCGGTTATGTTCAGATAGGTGAATACTAATGCTTCATCAGTGACGAATAAGAAACAGAATAACTTTTGTAAGGGGCGCGACAATGAACGGTACACGATTTTCACTTGAAGTTCAGGCAGGTATCCCAGAGCGTCTTGAACGCCTTGCTGAGCTGACAAGTGATTTACTTTATAGTTGGGATCGTGAAGTACGTAGTCTTTTTTATCGGCTTGATGAAGCGCTCTGGGACAGCTGTGGCCATAATCCAAAGGTTTTTTTGCGTCGCATCAGCCAAGAGAAATTAGACCATGCCGCCGAAGATCGCATTTTCATGCAAGATTTTAATCGAGTGCTTTCAAGTTACGATAGCTATCTTGAAGAAGACTCAAATACCGATGTAAACAACTATTTAGATCCTAGCAATGACTTAGTTGCTTATTTTTGTGCTGAATTTGGTCTACATGAAAGCTTTCCTATTTACTCTGGCGGTTTAGGTATTCTTGCTGGCGATCACTGTAAGGCAGCCAGTGATCTTAATGTGCCATTTATTGCGATGGGACTTCTCTATCGCCAAGGATATTTTACTCAAACAATTGATGGTAACGGTCAACAACAAGCTCACTACAACACGACTGACTTTAATGATTTGCCAGTCGAACCGGCCAAGGATAATCAAGGCAGTGAAATTCACGTTCACGTTGAGCTACCTAACCGGCAACTAGAGATAAAAGTCTGGCACGCCCGCGCTGGTCACATCGATCTGTATCTCCTCGACACTGATCTCCCATCTAATAGCGATGAGGATCGTGCTATCACCTATCAATTATATGGTGGTGATATTAGTACTCGTATTCAGCAAGAAATTGTATTGGGTATAGGCGGTATCCGCGCAATCCGTGCGCTTGGACTTAATCCTACTGTTTGGCACATTAATGAAGGACATGCTGCTTTCAGCATTATTGAGCGATGCCGTGAGCATGTAAGTAGCGGTATGAACTTCAGCAGCGCACTTGAGATAACTGCTGCAGGCACTGTATTTACTACGCATACACCCGTTCCGGCTGGGCACGATATTTTTACGCACGCGATGATTACTAAATATTTCTCCGCTTTTTCAAAGCAGTTAGGCATAGAAATGACCCAATTTCTTAGTCTCGGCGCTAGCCCGCTGCATGCTAAAGGTTTTAACCAAACAGCTCTGGCGCTTCGCGGTTCGCGCTACCACAATGGTGTCAGTCGTATTCATGGCAGTGTTGCATCGAAAATGGAGGGTTATATCTGGCCTGACGTGCCAGAACAAGAAAACCCAATGCGTTATGTAACAAATGGCGTGCATGTACAAACATTTCTAGCACGTGAATGGGTCGCTTTATTTGATATGCGTTTCGGCGGCGGCTGGCGTAATGAACTTTTAAATGAAGACTTTTGGAAACAAATAGATGACATCCCTGATCAAGCTTTTTGGAGCTTACGTCAAACCTTAAAAACCACCATGATCAAAGATGTTAGAGCAAGAATGTTACATCAATATACTCGCAATGGTTTAAGTACAATCCAAACCGAAAGAAACTTACAATTTCTTGAGCCTGCGCGAAATGACATCCTTACCATTGGTTTCGCGCGACGCTTTGCAACCTATAAACGTGCAGCATTGCTTTTTGCTAACCCTGAGCGGTTAGAAAAATTAATAAATGATATAGATCGCCCTGTAATGTTTGTCTTTGCCGGTAAAGCACATCCACAAGATGAACCTGGGCAAGAGTTGATTCGGACTATTTATGAATTTTCTCAACGGCCGGAGTATGCAGGAAAAATTGTTATGGTCGAAGGCTATGATATGTCATTAGCACGCAAACTAGTGTCCGGTGTTGATGTGTGGTTAAACAACCCTGAATATCCATTGGAAGCCAGTGGTACTTCAGGCGAAAAAGCAGGTCTTAATGGCGTTATCAATTTAAGCGTACTCGATGGCTGGTGGGGTGAAGGATACAACGGAGAAAATGGCTGGGCAATATCACCTCATGAACCTGACTTTGATTCTCATTATCGCTACCACGAAGAGGCTAACGAATTACTTGATATTCTTGAGAAACAAGTTGTCCCTTGTTATTACAATCGAGATGGCCATGGCTATTCACAAGAATGGATTAAAATGTCCAAGGCTTCTATGAAATCGCTCATGCCTTGCTACAATTCACAACGCATGGTCATGGATTACGTGAAAGATTTCTATTCACCCGCTAGTAAACATTGCCCATTAATAAAATCCGACAATCATCATCTTGCTGATGAACTAGCTAAGTGGAAAAATATTATCGCTGAAAAATGGGATGGCGTATCTATACGCCGGCTTGATGAAACCGAGGATGCCATTCGTTCAGGACAAACCTTAGTCATTGAACTGGCCATTAACTTAAATGGGCTTAATGTTAGTGATATCGTTGTTGAGTGTTTAGTCAGTGCTGATAAAGCGTCTAAGCAAGTACATGAAACATTACGCTTTAGAGCTAACCGTAATATTGATAGTGGTGAAACGCTTTACCGGCTTGAGTTCAACCCAAGTCTTTCAGGATTACAGTACTACCAAATTCGAACCTACCCTTGGCATGAACATCTGTGCCACCGCTTTGAAGTTGGTCGAATGCTGTGGTTGTAAATAATGCTTCTTATGATGCCATTACTCGCTGCGTAAACCGTAGCCTAATGTGTTTTCTTATCCATCAAAACGTAATGCAGAAATTATTATAAAACTTAATTTCAACTTATAAAAAAAGATTAGAAAAACTAAACTCTTCCATATAAATGATTTATTTTTAAAAGTCCCTGAGATAAGTTCTCGGGGACTTGCGCCCAAGAAAACTGCCAAGTCCAGTTTCCATCTTTGACACCGGGTACATTCATTCTCGCTTCATTACCCAATGCCAGCACATCTTGCATGGGAACAATCGCAGTTTGAGCAACGGATGCTAACGCCGCCCTAACCAATGGCCATGGCATGTCTTTGTCTGTACAAGAAAAATAGTCATTAACTCTTTCGCGGCTTTGAGAATTAAGCTTACGATACCAGCCTAAGCTAGTATCGTTATCATGTGTTCCGGAATAGACCACATAATCCTTCTCGTGCTGATGTGGCAAATAGGCGTTGTTATAGTCATCATCAAAACCAAACTGAAGTATTTTCATTCCCGGTAAATTATAGTGGTGACGAAGTTTAGTGACGTTATCAGTAATCACCCCCAAGTCTTCTGCCACCAATGGTAACTGACCAAAATGAGTCTGAAAACTTTTGAAGAGTGCTTCACCAGGTGCTTTAACCCACTTCCCCTTCTCAGCTGTTTTTTGGCTAGCTTTAATTTCCCAATACGCTTCCATTCCACGAAAATGATCTATTCGTATAATGTCATAAAGAGCTAGTTGGCGCTGCATACGTTGCCGCCACCAAGAAAAATCATCTTTGACCATGACAGGCCAGTTATATAGTGGATTACCCCAACGCTGGCCTGTTTCTGAAAAATAATCTGGTGGCACACCTGCAACAACTTTGGGTTGACCATTTTTAAATAAATGAAATGCGTCTCGATTTGTCCAAACATCCACACTATCGTGCGATACAAAAATAGGTAAATCGCCAAAGATGTGTATACCTTTTTTATGCGCATAATCACGCAGTGCTTGCCATTGTCTCTCAACAACAAATTGAGAAAATTTTATAATATTAATGGCTTCCAGATTCTTTTCTTTAATTTTATTCAATGACTGTTGATCCCGATCACGCAAGGTCTTAGGCCACTGAAACCAAGCTGTCTTGTTATGCTCGGATTTTATACTTTCAAATAAGGCGTAATCTTCTAACCAATATGACTGTGTTTTGCAGAACTTATTATGAAGGCGTTTATCTGTTGTAGAAGCATGAACGATGAAGTGGTGGTATGCATTTGTCAGATCACATTCAGAAAAGCTGCTACTGTCTTCTGCTAACCAATTCCATTGTTTTAATAACACGGGGCTGACAAAATTCACATCTAATGCAAACGATGAACTTGTTGTATACGGTGAACCTGCCTCATCAACTGGATTTAACGGCAGGACTTGCCACAATGTAAAACCGGAGACTGCAAGAAAATCAATGAAGTGATAAGCATCAGGACCAAAATCGCCTGAGGGAAGCGATGTAGGGTGGCAAAGTATGCCTGATTGACGCTCTGTAAAGGCTGTAAATTTTTTCTTTTTTTTACTCATGTCCTCGTCGCATTGCGCCCCCGCCCTCAGGGTTTCCTTGGCCGCGGGTAAACACATGCGACAATGATTCAGGCGGTTCTACACCTAATATAGAATATAAATGCGCAAGGTGTAGCCGGAAAAGATGTTCAAAGTCACTGACCGCTTCTGCCGGGTTATAATCACCAAACCACCAGAACCAATCTGATCCTTCACACAGCGCAAGTTGGCGACTTGCCGCGTCACGATCTTCATTGCTTAAATGCTTTGAAGCCATAACCACATCGTATGCTCGTTTTGCTTCGATGAGCAAATCCCAACCACGATTCTTATCTTTGTCACCAATCCATGTGGAAAATGAACCATAAACCCAGCTACCTGCGGCAAGCTCGTCTAAATGCGCTGGTTGTAATTCCTCGTTTAAACTTTCACTAAAAGTAGTTAAGGCAATATCTTCATGCGATGACAATTGTTCATATAAAGCATTAAGAAAATAATAGCCGTTATTTGGATAATGTTCCCATGCGTTTTCACCATCCATGATAATGGATACCACTTGTTGACTCGGGTCATCACAAGAATGAGCAATGTTTTCGATATGGTTAATCAAATTAGCAACTGCGTCATCTGCATGCCAATCAGAATAAGTAAAACCGATTAGATCAGAAAGCCCGTCATCACGAAAGAAACAAGCGACTGAACTATCTGCTATTTTGTATGGTTTATGTATCCCATTACCATGTTCAACTTCATGAACTCTGTTTAATTTATTCATGCTATTGCGAAGAACCGCTTCACCGGTTGCTGCCCACTTCAAATCATAGTCACCTAACATACGTATAGTATCTGTGCTCACTGCACCTTCTGAAGGCCAACAACCTTTAGGCTTAAAACCAAAATGCTTTTTAAAAACTTCGATACCCTGTTCAATATGCCAACGTGCCCTTTCGTCTCCGTTTGGATATTGCCTTGCGCCTGGCATGTCGGTGTCTGGCATTGCATCATAAGTGCTCGACAGATCAATTAATAAAGGCATAATCGGATGTGCATAAGGATTCATCGACAACTCAAGACGACCATCTTCTGCTAATTTTCGATAACGTGGTATGACGCTACTGACTAATTTAGCAATTACTTTCAACAAGGCCAGACGATCGTGTAACGTATAATCCTGCCCTTTTTTTACTAACTTAATAATTAATGGATCATTTCTATGCGCCACTTCAGCTATCCAAACCAAGTGATACCAAACTAATATATCGACTAAGTATTGCTCACTGAGGTAATGCAATATTTCTGGCTCTGTTTCGAGCTGTTTAGCAATTTCAACTAACCGTCGGTATCTTTCATTTGGCAAAATCAAGTGTTTTTCATTAGCACGCGTGCACTGTCGTACTAAATCTAACTGTTGCTGCTGGTGATTTGGTAAAGCAGGTGAAGCGAGTGCTGCGAGCAAAGGATCGTGAATAGCATCACCGTGTTCAAGAAATCCATTTAACTGTGTTGCATAGTCATCGATTTGTTCTAGCAAAATTGGTGCAAAATTTACGACCGCTCTTGCATCAGCCTGATTTTCAAGAATCTCTGCCATGTCAATGTAATCTTTCGTTGCATGCAGGTATGTCCAAGGCAATAAATACTGGCCGCTAGCCGTATCACGATATTGTGGCTGATGCATATGCCAACATAAAACGACCTTAAGCCGCTTATCTGACATGATGGAATTCCTGACCGAGCATCTCTGGTGTTACCAATGCTATTCCATTAGGTGTCACATAAAAACGTTCAGCATCCTTTATAGGATCTTTACCAATAACTGTACCATCTGGAATAATACAACCTTTATCAATCACCACTCGCTCTAAGTGACAGTTTTCACCAATATCGACATCAGGCAAGATCACGGCATCGTTCACGGTGCTGTATGAATGAATAGTGACATTAGAAAATAAACATGAATGGCGAACAGTTGCGCCAGAGATAATGCAACCACCCGAAATCATAGAATCTACAGCCATGCCTCGACGGTCATCACTGTCGTGAACAAATTTTGCAGGCGGTAATTGTGACTGGTAAGTCCAGATAGGCCATTTCTCATCGTAAAGATTTAACTCGGGCGTTACACCAATTAATTCTAAATTGGCTTCCCAAAAAGCATCAACTGTCCCAACGTCACGCCAGTATGCTTGTTCACCTTTAATCGGGTCTCTAAACGGGTAAGCGACTACCCTATTTTGTTTAATCACTTTCGGTAAAATATCATGACCAAAATCATGAGATGAATAAGGCTCATCAGCATCACGGATAAGCTCTTCATAAAGAAATTTTGCATTAAAAATATAAATCCCCATTGATGCCATTGCATGTGTTTCGCTTCCAGGAATGGTTTGAGGTTTTTCAGGTTTTTCAGTGAACTCCGTGATTGTTTGATCTTCTGCAATTGTCATCACACCATATTGAGTCGCTTGCATTAGCGGCACTTCAATACACCCGACCGTAAGGTCAGCATTCTGTTCCACATGGTAGGCAAGCATAGGGCCATAATCCATTTTATAAATATGATCGCCTGCCAACACCAATACATACTTAGGATCATGTATGCGGACAATATCCAAATTTTGGTAAATTGCATCAGCTGTACCGGCGTACCAAGAGGTTTCAATCCGCTGTTGTGCAGGAAGTAATTCAACAAACTCACCAAACTCCCCGCGAAGGTAACTCCAACCTTGTTGCACATGACGGATAAGAGAATGAGCTTTATATTGTGTCACTACACCGATACGGCGAATACCCGAGTTAACACAATTGGACAAGGGAAAATCAATAATTCTAAATTTGCCGCCAAATGGAACAGCTGGTTTTGCTCGCCATAAAGTCATTTGCTTCAAACGTGAGCCGCGACCACCTGCTAAAATCAGCGCGAAAGTATCACGGGTTAACCGACTTACGAAACGTGGTGTTTGACCCAACTTCACTCGACAACCTCCATAGATTAATTTTATTAACCACTCTATTCTGGCACCCCAATATGACAACCATATAAAGGTTCGAAGCGGCTAACTATCATGCTATGGTATCCTTAACGACAAGGCAATTATATTAGTTTAATCAAATCCATACCTCTGCGAGCTTTAATAGTAACGATAATAGAATGACAGAAAAACCGAAGACAAATAATGCACTAGAAAGGTGCCTAAATGCTGAATATGCAGATATTACTGCTGCCCGTCACCCAGATCCTTTTGCCTTCCTTGGCAGGCAAGATAATTTTGTTCGTGTTTACCTGCCAAATGCTAAACATGTATCCATAGTCGAGACAAACACGCCATTGGAGCGCATAGCTAATACCGACATCTTTGTTTCCGAAAAAGTGACCGATTTACCACTCCATTACCAAATTTGCTGGACCGATTCACGTGGTAATCAACACCAAGCATATGACCCCTATTGCTTTGAGCCACAAGTTACTGATTACGACATTTATCTTCATGGTGAAGGACGACACTGGCGTACCTGGGAATGGTTAGGCGCGCATGAACATGAGACTAATGATGTAAAAGGTGTATTGTTTGCAGTATGGGCGCCCAGTGCAAGTCGCGTAAGCGTTGTTGGCGATTTTAATCAATGGGATGGCCGGCGCCATCCTATGCGTTTACGAGGTAGTAGTGGTCTTTGGGAATTATTTATTCCCGGTTTATTTGCTGGCGAGCTTTATAAATTTGAAATTCGCACTGCAGAAGGTAAAGTTCATGTAAAAAGTGATCCCTATGCACGAGAGTTTGAGTATTCTTCTGGTACTGCAAACCGTATTGTTGCTGAAACGTCATACGCATGGAATGATGAAGCTTGGTTAGCCCAACGTAAGCAATCGGACTGGCTACATTCCCCATTATCAATTTACGAAGTGCATCTTGGCTCATGGCAACGGGATGCGAATGGGCGAATGATGTCTTATCGCGAACTAGCTGAGCGCTTGGTCGAGTACGTCAACCACATGGGCTTCACCCATATAGAAATTCTCCCCATTACCGAACATCCTTTCTATGGTTCATGGGGTTACCAAACGATTGGCTATTATGCCCCTTCGGCCCGCTATGGGAGCGCCGATGATTTACGTTACCTTGTCGATCTGTGCCACCAAAATAATATCGGTGTGTTTGTTGACTGGGTACCAGCCCATTTTCCCAAAGATGCCCATGGTCTGGCTCGATTCGATGGTACTGCTCTTTATGAACATGCTGATCCACGTCGTGGTGAGCACCGTGACTGGAATACACTCATATTTAATTATGGCCGACATGAAGTAAGGAATTTTCTAATCGCCAATGCTCTCTATTGGATTAAAGAATTTCATTTTGATGGATTGCGTGTTGATGCTGTTGCTTCCATGCTTTATTTGGATTTTGCACGTGACAAAGATGATTGGCTCCCTAATCAGTATGGCGGGCGTGAAAATCTTGATGCCGTAGAATTTATAAAACAACTAAATATTGTCACTCATGAACAATTCCCGGGTGCGCTCGTCATGGCCGAAGAATCAACTGATTGGCCAAAAGTCACTCGTCCTGTCCACGATGATGGCTTAGGATTTAGTATGAAGTGGAACATGGGCTGGATGCACGATGTACTTGATTACATGGCACTTGATCCTGTTTATCGACAACACCAACACAACAAGCTAACTTTTGGCATCATGTACAATTACAACGAAAATTTTATTTTGCCATTTTCACATGATGAAGTTGTGCATGAAAAGTGTTCATTACTGTATAAAATGAGTGGCGACGAATGGCAGAAGTTTGCGAACCTACGTTTATTATATTGTTTAATGTATACCTACCCTGGTAAGCAATTATTGTTTATGGGTAATGAGTTTGGTCAGGGTCCCGAGTGGAATCATGACCAATCGTTAGACTGGCATGTTTTAGAATTCGCTTTGCATGAAGGCTTGCTAAACACTGTTCGCGATCTAAATCATTTAAACAAACAACAACCTGCGCTGCATCGTTATGATTTTGAACCACAAGGGTTCAAATGGTTAGACTGTAATGACAGCGAAAAATCTGTTTTCAGTTATCAACGCATGAGTGATAACGAAACAGTGATTGTCGTTTTGAATTTTACACCCGTTCCAAGAAATGATTACCGAGTTGGTGTAAGTGAACCTGGCCACTACAATGAACTGCTTAATACCGACTCTGAATTCTATGGTGGAAGCAATTTAGGTAACGGACTTGGGGCTAATGCAGAAAAAATTCAGTGGCTTGACCATCCTTGGTCAATCAGCATTAATTTGCCACCGCTTGCAGGAATAATCCTCAAAAAATCTTAGTTATGCCATAAGCTCATCGGAGGATACGGCTACGTCATAACGTTCTTTGGCAATTCGTTTAATATTCTCAGCAAACTGAGGATGATCTTTTAGAATTCGCCCAAAGTCTGATTTCTGCAACACAAACAAATCACAGAGTGTTTTAGCTCGTATCGTAGCTGTGCGTGGTGTTGACATAAGAATGCCCACTTCTCCAAAAAAATCACCATCTTTAAGAGTTTTAAGTACCTTACCATTGGTATCAAGGACTTCAACTTCACCGCGACATAGTAAATACATTTCTTTCGCCATATCACCTTGCTTGATAATTACTTCACCTTCTCCTGCTGCATCAGCATGTAAGGCCATAATAATAGAGTTTAGCAACAATGGTTCAGCACCCTCAAACAACGGCAATTGTTCCAGAACATCAGGTGTAATCACTTCGAACCAACGACGGCCGTCTTTTTCGACTAAATCACTTGCCGCTTTGGGTCCCCAAGAGTTACGCGTGTAGTTCGGGAAATCTTCAGCTTTATTTTCTGACCAATAATCCATGATAGGTTGCGCAATCCGCCATGCAGCTTCAACCAAATCCCCACGCGAGAACAACGTCGCATCACCGTGAGTACATGAATAAATCATCACTTCATAACCGGTATAACGTGACGCTTTAAAATTGTCGCCATAGTTAAAGGCCATATCAACATTTTGTAATTGCAACGTAGGCCCAGGTATCTTAGCTTGGAAAAGCAACTCAATACCTTGGTACGGTTGAATATGAAACACTAAACGATTTGCTGACAACTCATCGACCGTCGTACCTTTAAACATTTGCTTGGGTGGCTTTTTGAACTCAACAACAATCTCCGTGCCACGTTTCCATAACGCTTTACCTGAACGTAAATATATTGGAACACCTTCCCAACGCCAGTTATCAATTTGGAATTTAGCCGCTGTAAAGGTTTCTGTGCTTGACTCCGGGTTCACATCAGTCGATTGACGGTAGCCAGGTTTATCTACATTTCCATCATCATCAAATGAAGGGCCATACTGCCCGCGCACAACATAGTTTGGGACTTCTTCTTTGTCATAAATACGTACTGACTCAAGTAATTTAGCTTTTTCATTACGAATTGAATCAGGTTCAAATGATCCCGGCGTTTCCATACATAAATATGCCAACATCTGGAACATGTGGTTTTGCATCATGTCACGCAATACCCCTGAGCTATCGTAATAGCCACCACGCTCACCAACATCAACTGCTTCGCAAACATTGAACTGTATGTTGTCGATATTGTTCTTATTCCAAAGTGGCTCAAACATGCCATTCGAGAAACGAAATGCGAGTAGATTTTGTACAGTTTCTTTACCCAGGTAATGATCGACGCGGAAAATTTGATCTTCACGCCAGTTGGCAAGTACCGCTTTGTTCAACTCAAGTGCTGACTCAAGATCGGTACCGAAAGGCTTTTCAACAATGATACGCTTCCAGCCTTCGCCGTCTTGAAAACCTGCTTTATATAAATGATCACAGATCATGCCAAAGAAACGTGGTGCCATTGCAAAATAAAAGAGAATATTACCACCGGCTTGATACTTGTCATTCAGCTCAGAAACTTTTTTCATCATGTTCTGGTAATTTTCAGGATCATCCAAGCCGCCCGGTAAGAAATGGAACCGACTCATTAATTCATCACATGCAGCTTCGTCAAATTCTTTACGAGTGTGGAAACCACGCAAGCCATTTTCTTCGCTTGCCATGCTTTCGCGAAACTCATCATCGCTAATTTTACTTCGGCCAGAACCTAATACTGCAAAGTTATCTGACAACAAGCCATCACAAGCCAGGTTGTATAAAGCAGGTACTAACAAACGCTTTGTTAAATCACCCGACGCTCCAAAAATAACCATAATGCATGGTTGACTTGGCGCACTATCATCTTGCGATTCTATTCCCATTGAACCGATTACTTGTGAACTATCTGACATTACTTTTCCCCATATTTAATCTTCTATTTCTAAATCAAGCGATGCTGAATTAATACAATACCTTAACCCTGTTGGCTCTGGCCCATCAGGAAATGCATGCCCTAAATGTGAACCACACTTTTCACAATGGACTTCTTCACGCCGCATACCAAATTTGGTATCTACATCAGACTCAATCACTGTGTCGTTTATTGGCTGCCAAAAACTTGGCCAACCTGTCCCCGAATCAAACTTAGTGATTGAATCAAATAAAGGTTCCCCACAGCAAACACATTTATAAATTCCTCGGGTCTTACAATCATGATATTTTCCCGTAAAAGCAGGTTCAGTTCCTTGCTCACGGCAAACATGAAATTGCTCTGGTGATAATTTTTCTCGCCATTGCTCATGATCTTTTAGCTTCGAGTCACTCATAGCGGTTATTATTTCCTATTCTTTTTATAATGATTGATCAAACTATTCGTTGATACATCATGGGAAGTAATATCCTCATCACCTTTCAATTCAGGCTGAATTGATTGTGCCAGCTGTTTACCCAATTCAACACCCCATTGGTCAAATGAGTTAATTCCCCAAATCATACCTTGAACAAAGATCTTGTGCTCATACATGGCAATTAACATTCCCAAACTATGTGGGGTGACTTTCTGCAACATAATTGAATTTGTTGGCTTGTTACCAGGAAATACCTTATGTGGCAGTAAATCTTCAAGTTCACTACCCGACATGCCCGCTGCTTCTAAATCCAATTTCGCTTCTGCGGCAGTTTTACCCATCATTAGTGCTTCAGTTTGGGCAAAGAAATTCGACATTAAAATCGGATGATGTTCACCCACTGGATTATGCGTTTCAATTGGGGCAATGAAATCACACGGTATCAACTTTGTGCCTTGGTGAATTAACTGATAAAAAGCATGTTGGCCATTGGTGCCAGGTTCACCCCAAATGACCGGACCCGTTGAGTAATCAACGACCTCTCCATCACGATTAACTCTTTTGCCGTTACTTTCCATATCACCTTGCTGGAAATAAGCGGCAAATCGGTGCAGGTATTGATCATAGGGTAAAATTGCCAGCGTTTGCGCACCGAAGAAATTATTATACCAAACGCCGAGTAAGGCCATAATGACCGGTAAATTATCTTTGTATTCAGCATTTATAAAATGCTGGTCCATCTCGTGAGCTCCGGCCAACAATTCCTCGAAATTGTCCATCCCAATTGCCATTGCGATCGGCAAACCAATCGCACACCATAACGAGTACCTGCCACCAACCCAATCCCAAAACTCAAACATATTATTGGTGTCTATTCCGAACGCTGACACCGCATCTGCGTTTGTGGATAATGCAACAAAATGCTTGGCTACCGCCGATTTATCTCCAGCCGTTGATAATAACCATTCTCTAGCCGTTGTCGCATTGGTAATTGTTTCTTGGGTAGTAAAGGTTTTAGATGCCACAATAAATAAGGTTGTCTCGGGGTCACACTTCAGAAGTGTTTCTGCCATGTGGGTGCCATCAATATTTGAAACAAAATGTACGGCAAGATCACGTTGTGTATAAACCTTTAATGCTTCAGTCACCATGACAGGGCCAAGATCGGAACCGCCGATGCCAATATTAACAACATCAGTGATTCGCTTACCGGTATAACCTTTCCACTCCCCGCTTCGCACCGAGTCAGTAAAACCACGAATTTTATCTAACACGGCGTTCACTGCCGGCATCACATCTTCGCCATCGACAACAATCGGTGTGTTACTTCGGTTTCGTAGGGCAATGTGAAGTACCGAACGCATCTCGGTATTGTTTATCTTCTCACCTGCAAAAGTTTTGTTTGCCCAGCCCTTAATATCAGATTGCTCAGCCAATTCGATAAGAAGTTTGAAGGTTTCATCATTGATAATGTTTTTAGAAAAATCGAGGAGAATATCACCCTGACTTCGTGAGAATTTGTTAAAACGCTCTTTGTCAGTAACAAACATATCTCGCATATGTTGCTCAGAAATTTTTCCGTAATGTGCCTGCAGTGCTTTCCATGCTACTGAGTCTGTCAATGTAGACATCTTCATTCCCCCATAATTTGTACTACACCTTTTTGGTGCAAGATATTTTTATTTGTTATTCAGAATCAAGTTCTGCAATCAATATTTTTTCAATCTCACTGAGAATGACTTGTACGTCATTTTCTGATTCTGGTCTGGTTTTTGCGAATTCTGTACGTTCTTTTCTTTCGTGGGCTACTAAATCAATACTGTCTCTAATATCTGGGTATTTACGTATGAAGTCTAAAAATTCTTCACAGCCAAGCCGAACTACTTCCATTTGCGTTACTGCAGAAACCGATGCAGCACGAGGTGCTCCTGTTAATAATGACCATTCACCAAAATATTCACCAGGACGCAATAATGCAAGGTTAAGTTCTGCTCCGTCTAGGGTTGTAAACACCCGCGCCACTCCGTAATTAATAATATAGAGCGCATCGCCCAACTCACCTTCACGAATAAATTGTTCGCCTTTTTTTGCAGTGACTAATGATGCTGCATTGCCAATTTCCTTAAGTGCCTCTTCATCGAGCGAAGAAAACATGGCAACTGATCTTAACGCAGTATTGATAGAACGATAATGATAACGTTCAAAAACCGCGTTGCGTAACATCGGCACTTTATCAATTAATTCTCCCAGTACTTCACCTGGAATTTCCAATACGACCGATTTTTTAATAACTGTAACTGTTGCAATGCGCGGCATCATAAACAGGGCAGCTATCTCACCAAACACTTCACCTGAATAAAGTTTACATAATGAAATAACATTACTTCCCATGCCTTCAGTTACCTCAACAGCACCATTTAGCAATACAAATACGCTGTTGTCACGTTGGTATTGTTTACACAATACTTCACCTTCTTTAGCAACACGCACTGTCCCGCCATTCAATAAGTACTCTCTATCTTCCTGGCTAAGTAAATCACCAAATATTGGATTCTTCTGCATAGCCTTATGCATTGAATCAAAAATACTACTTACATCAGTCATAGCCTGTTCCCTTCTTGATTAGCTTACTTTCTCCAAGCAAGCCATTCTCCCTTACTCCTTCATTGAAAACGGTGATACAGATCACGCCCGCGCCCTATGTCATTCGCCAACGCTATCAAGCATTCGGCCAAGCAGCATTGTCCATTAAAATTAACGTATTTTTAGCACCAATCATGGCAATCGGTAATTCTTTACCAGCTAACCACTGTGATAATGGTTCCTGCTTGCCTTCACCTGTGATCAACATAAGCAATTCATCGGTGTTCGCTAATGCAGCCGCGCTAAGACTAACTCGATCAGAAGGTGGTTTCGGTGCATTGTGAACAGCATGAGTTGTTTCGGTAAGATTGTGCTGGTGGCCTGGAAACAAGCTAGCCGTATGACCATCTTCGCCCATACCAAGCAAAACCACATCGAATGGCAAGGCCGCATTTACAACATCAGCATAAGCTTTGGCAGCAACTTCAGCGCCTTGTTCAGCATTAATTATATAGATTTGATCAGCAGGAATGCCGACGTGGTTAGTTAATGAACGCGCTGCCATGACGCTATTACGTTCGGCATCATTAGCCGGTAAACAACGTTCATCACCAATATAAACATGCCATTTTGACCAGTCAGCGTTGTTTTTAGCCAGCTCTCGATACGTCGCTTCAGGAGTTGTACCTCCAGCTAAAACAATTTTAAATGCACCGCGCGCTGCGATGGCTTTTTCTGCTGAAGTTAATATACGTTGACAAGCTTCTCGTGCAACAGCCTCACCATCAGAATAAATTTTATAATCGGGAAATTTCAAAATACTCACTCTTTACCATCTTTTTCAGGCCCCAATGAATGACGCCAATAATGTGTTTCACTATCAAACAAGCGTCGAGACTCAGTTGGACCCCATGTACCTGCTTTGTAGGTATTAATGTATTCACGTTCGGTAGACCAAACCTTGAGAATGGGGTCAACGGTTCGCCATGCCCACTCCACTTCGTCATAACGTAAGAACAAGGTGCTATCACCTTCTATAACATCCAGTAGTAAATCTTCATACGCATCAGTCGGCGCTTCATCTTCATTTCGAAAACTTGCATCCAGACTTGTCACACGTGTTTTCATTTCAAGACCAGGCTCTTTTACAGATAACTCCATACGCAAGCATTCCGTTGGCTGAATGCCCAACAACACCCAGTTCGCATGCATAACCTCAATTTGAGTATTCCTAAATAACTGTTGCGGTGGATGTTTAAACTTGATGCTTACTGCAGACTGACCTTTTTCAAGCCGTTTCCCAGTGCGTAAATAAAATGGCACGCCCGCCCATCGCCAATTATCAACGTAAAGTTTCACCGCTGCATAAGTTTCAGTAACACTATCAGCGGGTACTTTATCTTCTTCCAAGTAGCCGTTTACTTTCTCTCCATCAATCATGCCACTCGCATACTGAGCTCGAAAGGCATGGGCATGAACCGCATTATGCGGAATCGGGCGAATTGATTTGAGCACTTTTACCTTTTCATCGCGAATTGCTTCAGGTTCCATAGAAACAGGCGGTTCCATCGCGACCATTGTCATTAATTGCAACAAGTGACTTTGTATCATGTCACGCAGAGCACCGGCACCATCATAGTAGTCGGCGCGTCCTCCTACACCCAATGCTTCCGAGTGAGTAATCTGCACATGTTCAATATGATTTCGATTCCAAAGTGGCTCCATTAAAAGATTAGCAAACCTGAACACCAATACATTTTGTACTGTCCCTTTACCCAAATAATGATCAATCCGGTAGATCTGATTTTCTTCTAAGTATTTCTCCATGCTCTTTTGCAGCATGGTGGCACTTTCCAGATCATATCCAAATGGCTTTTCAACAATTACGCGACGCCAACCACGATCTTCATTAAGTAAACCAACACCACTTAGATTACGAATAACTGTGCTGAAATCAGCTGGTCTAATTGACATGTAAAAGGCGATGTTTTGCGGAAATTTTTCAGGCCCTGTCAAAGTTTGTTTCATATCCTCATAACTTTCAGGGGAGGTTAAATCCCCTTTGAAGTAATAAAGACGACTAGAAAACTTCTCATAAATGGCATCATCAATTCCGCCACGTGCTTTGGCGGTTACCCACTCACGTACTTCATCAATGCATTGTTGTTGATCCCAGTCTCGCCGACCGATTGCAACGATTCGGGTTCCTTCAGGTAGATACCCTGCAGCTTCTAAGTGATAAAGTGCTGGCATTAATTTAAGGCGCGACAGGTTGCCTGTCGCGCCAAAAATAACGTAAGTGCATGGTTCAATCATCACAAATCCTAGATGTTGGTGATTCCTTTATACATCATAGATCGTTGACGACACATTACCACCACTACCAATCCAATCTGTATGGTACATTTCACCGGCTGGTTTGTCGGTACGCTCATAAGTGTGTGCACCAAAATAGTCACGTTGTGCTTGCAACATGTTGGCCGGTAGCCGCGCGCTGCGGTAACCATCATAGTATGCTAATGCCGAAGAAAATGTTGGCGTCGGAATGCCCATTTCAGCACCCTTGGCGACAACTTTACGCCAGCCTGCTTGTGCGTTATGAATCGCATCACGGAAGAAGTCATCAAGCAACAAGTTTTCAAGATCCGGTTTCTTGTCAAATGCTTCTTTAATGTTGCCAAGGAAGGCACTGCGAATAATACAACCGCCACGCCACATCAACGCGATACTGCCGTAATTTAAGTTCCAGCCATACTCTTTAGCGGCTTCTCGCATCAACATGTAGCCTTGTGCATACGAGATAATCTTAGATGCATATAACGCATCATGAATATAGCCAACAAACTCTTTTTTATCTCCATCAAAACTAGGCGTTGGGCCATCAAGAAATTCAGCGGCTTTAACACGTTCATCTTTCATTGCTGAAAGACACCGCGCAAAAACTGATTCACCAATAAGCGTGAGTGGAATACCCAAATCTAGGGCATTAATTCCCGTCCACTTACCCGTCCCTTTTTGCCCAGCACGATCAAGAATGCGATCCAGCGGATAACCTTCTTCATCTTTAAAACCAAGAATATTTGCTGAAATTTCGATCAAATAAGAATCCAGAACACCTTTATTCCATTCTGAGAAGACCGCTTGCATCTCTTCAGCACTCATGCCTAAACCACGGCCCATAAAGTCATAGGCTTCACAGATAAGTTGCATATCGCCGTATTCAATTCCGTTGTGTACCATCTTCACATATTGGCCAGCACCTTCTTCTCCGACCCAATCGCAACAAGGCTCACCATCAACCTGTGCTGCAATTGACTGGAAAATGTCTTTGACATGTGGCCATGCGTCAGGGTTACCACCAGGCATGATAGAAGGTCCAAAGCGTGCACCCTCTTCGCCACCAGATATCCCCGTACCAATATAAAGGATGCCTTTTTTAGCTAAATCTTGTGTGCGTCTGTTAGTGTTGGTATAGAGCTCATTCCCCCCATCAATAATGATGTCGCCCTTATCCAAATGTGGTACGAGCAGATCGATAAATGAATCTACGACATCACCCGCTTTTACCATCATCATGACTCGGCGTGGTGACTTCAAGCTTGCTACTAATTCTTCAATCGAATGTGTGCCAACAATGTTAGTTCCTTTAGCTCGACCTTCCATAAAGTCATCAACTTTAGATGTGGTACGGTTGAACACAGCCACCTTGATATCATGATCATTCATGTTAAGAACAAGGTTTTGGCCCATTACGGCAAGACCAATTAAGCCGATATCTGCTTGAGACATACTATTTTCCTTTTTTTTATTTGATAAGTGTTATGCAGCGCCGCGCAAAACGCGATCTTGCACATAGTCTTCTAACTTCAACAAATCAGCAGTGAAACCACGAATCCCCTGAGATAATTTTTCTACTGCCATCGCATCTTCATTATGCATCCAACGCATGGTTTTCTCATCAAGTGATAATTTTTCAATATGCATTTTCTGTGCTGCATCGATACTGAGTAATTGTTCAACATCGCCCTCTGCATTATGTAATTCATCGAGCAACTTAGGCGCAATGGTTAACAAATCACAACCCGCTAATTGTAAAATTTCTTGATGATTGCGGAAGCTAGCACCCATTACCTGAGTTTTGTAGCCATGCTTTTTATAATAGTTATAAATATATGTTACTGATTTTACACCAGGGTCATCGGCCGCAGGGTAGCCATCCACTCCTTCGCTGGCTTTATACCAATCCATAATACGGCCAACAAATGGGGAAATCAGAGTAACTTTTGCTTCAGCACAAGCCACGGCTTGAGCAAAACTAAATAACAATGTCAGATTACAGTGAATGCCATCTTTTTCTAGCTCTTCAGCTGCACGAATGCCTTCCCATGTTGCTGCTAATTTGATCAAGATACGCTCTTTGTCTATACCAAAACTTGCGTACATGTCGATTAGCTCGTGCGCTTTTTTAATGCTGCCTTCAGTATCAAAAGATAATCTGGCATCAACTTCGGTTGAAACACGTCCAGGTACAATCGCCAAAATTTCACGACCAAATACAACCGCTAAACGATCGAGTATCAATGCAGTTCGAGCGTCATCAGACGATGCATTCGCCATTCCATATTCAACGGCTTCGTCAACTAAATGTTGATACTGAGGTAATTGCGATGCGGCGTAGACGAGCGATGGATTAGTCGTTGCATCCGTAGGTAAATATTGTTTGATAGAGTCGAAGTCGCCAGTATCGGCAACCACCGTGGTTAATTTTTTTAATTGCTCAAGCTTATTCATGACACCCTCCTTGTCCGGATTTCCCGGTTCTAAAAACAACCGTTCACGCCCCTTTTATAACTACCCAATAGCGAAAACAGACTGTGTTTTTTTGCTAAATGAATTGTTTCTAATCAGGGCTACTATGCCCACCTAACCCCTGATTAATACATCGATAAATGCTTATATTGTTTTTATACTGAGCTGACATGACATGAATGTTACAATGCCACAGCAATTCAGTGAGCTATTGAGTATAGACCTCATCACCGCTCGCTACTATATGAAAATGCCGAGAATTAAGTATAAAAACAATGAAATCATCAAAAACCTTACAAAGTTTGTTTGTTACTAGTGAAGCACACCCTCTGATAAAAACTGGCGGCCTGGGTGACGTTGCCGGAAGCTTGCCCCAAGCGCTTGCGACGCTGAAAGTTGTACGCCAGCAAGCTGCTGTTTCACAAAGAATTTTATTGCCAGGATACCGTAGTGTGCTGGCACAGTTTGATGACTTAAAACCTATCGCGGAGATTGAATATACTGGCCATCATGGCTCGGTTCGCTTGCTTGAAACGCGCTTTCCGGATAGTGACATTATTCTTTGGTTAATCGACGCTCCGCAATGCTTCGATCGGGAAGGTGGGCCTTATGCGGATAACAACGGCCAAGATTGGCTTGACAATGCTTCACGTTTTGCTGTTTTTAGCCGCGCTGCAGTCGCGATTGCTTTAAACCAGATAGGGTTAAATTGGCAGCCTGATGTGGTGCATTGCCATGACTGGCAGACCGGATTAATTCCCGCCCTTCTGTCATTACACTCACCAAGACCTGCGACTATCTTTACCATTCATAATTTGGCTTACCAAGGTATTTTTTCTGCTGAAACATTTTTTAACCTTGGGTTGCCGAATGAACTCTGGCACATGCATGGACTTGAATACCACGGAAACATGGCGTTTATTAAAGGTGGACTCGCCTATGCAGACTGGTTATCTACTGTTAGCCCAACCTATGCTCATGAAATTCAAGGCCCTGAATTTGGTTTTGGCCTTGACGGTTTATTACGTCATCGTTCTGCTCAGTTAAACGGCATTATCAATGGCGTTGATTACAATGATTGGAACCCTGCAACCGATTCAGCATTAATTGAAAACTATGATGTTGACCATTTTGATAAAAAATCTCTGAACAAAGCCGCCTTACAACAAAAAACAAATTTACCAATCGATGCAGACATTCCTGTATTAGCTTTTATCGGAAGACTTGTTTGGCAAAAAGGCATTGACGTACTTCTCCAATCTTTACCCCAATTACTCCGACTAAACATCCAGTGTGTGATACTTGGCTCAGGCGAACACAGCCACGAACAAAAGCTGCGTGAACTGCAACAACGCTTTCCAGACAAATTAGCCGTCACCATTGGTTACAACGAAGCATTTGCCCATCAACTTGAAGCCGGCGCAGATATGTTTTGTATGTTGTCCCGCTACGAACCATGCGGACTTAACCAATTATATAGTTTGCGCTACGGCACGGTTCCAATTGTGCGTCGCACCGGTGGCCTAGCAGACACTGTCATCGATGCGAAAGAAGGAGCAAGAGGAACAGGCTTTGTATTTGACAACACTAATCAGGCAGATTTCATTGATGCGATGCAACGCGCACTGGCTCGTTACAGCCGCCCCAAACAATGGCAAGCTCTTGCCAAACGAGGTATGCGCCGCAACTTTGGATGGAAGCAAAGTGCTAAACACTACCTCGACCTTTATATAAAGGTATGCCAACACCTGCGAAAACCACTGTAAACGGGTATAATGCGCGTCCTTATGCTAATTCTGGCTAGAAAAGCCGTTTGGTAGTGACGGGTGGTTTTCCCCCAACAAATTGAAATACAAGGTCTTTTCTATTCATGAGCACTCAGATCAGCGACAAACAACTACGCAGTAGAGTTAAGTTACTTGGCCGTCTTCTAGGTAATGTATTACACGCACAGGCTGGTGAACGGGTCTATAAAACCGTTGAAACCCTGCGCAAAGGCTATGTCAGTCTGCGTAAAAAAGACGATATCAGTAAACGCGCCCGTCTAAAAAAGATAATTCGCAATTTAGAACCAGGACTGGCAACTCACGTCGTACGTGCATTTAGCACCTATTTTAGTTTGCTCAATATCGCTGAAGAAGCTTTCCAGCATACTCAGCGTCGCCGAGAGGTACGAACTAACAGCATTTTGTGGAAAGGTTCTTTTAACCACACGATGCATGAATTCAAACAGCAAGGTATAACCGCTGATCAACTGCAAACATTATTAAACAGTCTTAACTACATACCGGTATTTACCGCACATCCGACTGAAGCAAAGCGACGAACAATTCTTGAAACTCTGCGTCGTATTTTTGTTACGAGTGAGCAGTTAAATGATCCGCGTCTTGGTAAAGGTGAACGTGAGTGTATTACTAAAGAAATCGAAAATCAGGTGCAGGTACTTTGGAAAACCGATGAAGTTCGAGTTCATAAACCTAAAGTGGTGGATGAAATTCGTAATGGGCAATATTACTTCCGCCAATCATTATTTTCAGCTGTCCCCATGGCCTACCACTACCTCGATAAAGCAATCAAGGATGTTTACGGTGACGAAGCACGTGACATTAAATTGCCGACCTTTATCAATTTTGGTTCATGGATTGGTGGTGACCGCGACGGCAACCCATTTGTAAAACCTTCAACAACAGTCATGGCATTGCGCATGCAAAAGCGCGAAATGTTGCTTGAGTATTTAAACCGTGTGAGAAAACTTAGTCACCTCTTAACATTTTCGAGCCAGCTTTGTACGCCTTCTGAAGAAATTCAAAAAAGTCTCGAGTGTGAGGATGTTATTTGTCAAAGTGCTTTCAGTGAAAACCCAAATCGATACAGCCATGAGCCATACCGACGTAAACTTCATATCATGCACTATCGGCTTGAATTATCACTGCGCACCATCAAGGGGTTGCTCGAAGGTAATGTTAGTGAGCGCTTTGAAGGACGCTATCTTGATGAAAAAGAGTTCCTTGAAGATTTAGAGATGATTCATGCTTCTTTATGTGGCCACGGTGATGCTGCAACCGCAAATTGTGAATTACAAGATTTGATTTACTTAGTTAGAACTTTTGGGTTTTATTTGGCACATTTAGATATTCGCCAAGAATCAACACGTCACACAGATGCTGTAAATGAAATTCTATCTACACAAGACATCAACTATGCAGATATTAATGATGCACAGCGAATCGAACTGCTTAGTGAGTTAATCAGTGCCGATGACCAAATAGAATTCGATACCAATAGCTTTAGCGAAGAGACGCGTGAAACACTTGAAGTATTTAATGTAATGTCTCGTATGCGAAACGAAATCAGTCAAAAAGCTTTCGGTAGTTATGTTATTTCAATGACGCATTCTGCCAGTCATATTATGGAAGTCATGTGGCTAGGTGCATTAGCCGGTCTTGCTGGCAAAAAAGATGGCGAATGGTTCTGTGATATCGAAATTAGTCCCTTGTTTGAAACGGTTGAAGATCTACAACATATCGATCCAGTCATGCGCGCTTTATTTGCTAACCCAACCTACGCCAAATTATTAAAAATCGCAGGTAATCGTCAAGAAATCATGTTGGGTTATTCTGACTCTTGTAAAGACGGCGGCATTCTTGCGTCGGGATGGAACCTTTATCAAGCGCAGCAACAAATTACTGCGTTAGCTCGTGAATATGGTGTTGAGCTGCGTTTATTCCATGGTCGTGGTGGCACCATTGGTCGCGGTGGTGGCCCAACTCATGATGCGATTTTGTCGCAACCTGAAGACACCGTGCACGGCCAAATTAAATTTACAGAACAAGGTGAAGTACTTTCATCAAAATACAGTAATATTGAAACGGCAAGCTATGAATTAAGCATGGGTGTTACGGGTTTAATGAAAGCAAGTCTAAGTTTAATTGTGCCACCACAAGGGCATGATGAAGCTTATCTTTCTATTATGAACGAGCTCACAACCAGTGGCGAAGATACCTACCGCGATCTCATTCTGCGCACTGAAGGTTTTATGGATTACTTTTACGAAGCCACACCTGTCACAGAAATTGGCCTATTGAATATTGGTTCTCGCCCATCGCACCGCAAGAAAACTGATCGGTCAATGAGCTCAATTCGCGCCATCCCATGGGTATTTGGTTGGGCGCAATCACGCCACACTTTGCCTGCTTGGTACGGTATTGGCAGTGCTCTCTCCAAATGGCACCGTAACGATCCCCAACGTATTCAAGTTCTACAAGACATGTATAAAAACTGGCCCTTCTTTCAGGCATTGATGAGCAATACGCAGATGGCACTTTATAAAGGTGATATGGACATTGCTGCCGAATATGCAGAACAATGTAGTGACAAGGCTCTTGCTAAGAAATTACATGGAAAAATCAGCAACGAATATACCTGCACCGTGAATCAAGTTAAATTAATTGCTGGCGTTGATAGTTTGATGGAAGAATCTCCTGCGCTTGCCGTATCGTTAGAGCGTCGTAGCCCTTACCTTGATCCTCTTAACCACATTCAAACGACCTTACTAGAAAGGTGTCGTGATGAATCCTTGGATGAAGAGGAACGAGATGAATGGCGTAACCCGCTGTTAAGAACTATTAACGCGATTGCACAAGGCATGCGGAATACTGGATAAAAAAAAGCCCTATCGACAATCGATAGGGCTTTTTATAAGAAGCTAACTTGGTTCAAACGCTGTTTTTTTATTTAATCCGCAAAACCCAACTAATTTTATTTATAAATCCGCCAAATTAAACTGCAAAACGTTGTGGTTCTACTTCTTCTTCTCTTAGTATTCTAACTTCTTTAGAACTGGAAGCCCCGATGCGAACACGATTTGCTTGTGTATCTAATATCGTCAGCTCAATTTGCTCTCCAGATGAAGTTTCAATAATTAACGATTCACCGATCCGTCGTGTCAATACATTCATAACATCCCCCCCTACCCCAAATAGACAATTTATTATGAGCGGACTATATCGTTTCCCTGAAAAGAACGGTATCAGTGACTGGCGACTTGCTTTGTGAGATTGGGCTTACAACTTTAGTGCTAGGTATGACTTAATATTCAACTGGCAACATATTTACAATTTTGCAACCCACCTTATATTCAACTTCCGGGGTTATTTCTTCGATATAAATCACTTCAACCTGCGCATGAAAAGGCAATGTGATTCCTGTTTTACCCGGTTCAATGCGAATATTCATTTTCTGAGCTTCAGAAAACTCGTGACTGGTGTGAAATTGCAGGCCAGAAGCACTTAAATCTTTAACGCGAACGGTCAATGTCTCAGTGCTATCCGCCAGGCTTACAGTTGCATCGCTGTCGATATTCATGCGATGGAAGTTACGTTTTTCTACAGAATCAACCATTTAGATTATTGCCTCTGACTTTTGTGACCCCTTTAACAGGGCGGGTTTAGAGACTGTATCGGCCAAAACTAAGCAACCTGAACGGGAATAGTATTACGAGTATGAGTAATCGAATTGCTTTCATCAAGATAAACCAGTTTAGGCTTAAAATTAACCAATTCTTGTTGATTAAGTACCACATAACTACAAATGATGATTCGATCACCCGGATTCGCTTTGTGAGCTGCTGCGCCATTAACAGAGATAATACCAGAGCCCTCTTCAGCACGAATCGCGTAGGTTGTAAAACGCTCGCCATTGGCAACATTATAAATCTGAATCTGCTCATATTCATGAATACCTGCAGCTTCGAGCAAGCGGCCATCAATAGCGCATGAACCTTCATATTCAATCTCAGAGTGCGTCACGCAAGCCCTGTGGAGCTTACATTTGAGCATCGTCGTTTGCATGGAAAACCCTTTCTTTAACCAAAATAATAAAGCCCGCTTGATGCGAGCTGGTGCGTATTATCTAATGTTAATGCGTTTCATTCAAATCAAGCTTGTAACTCATTGATAATATTATAAATACCTTTACCAATTAGTTCGAAATTGACCACTCAAGGTTGTCAATTAGGCGTGGAATACCTAAATGAGCCGCAGCCAAAATAATGAAATCTCGTGTTGTTTCAGTAGGTTCAGTCAAATTAGTCCTTAGGATTTCTACATAATCGACTTCCCATCCTGTTTTGTTCAGTGTCCGTGTTGCCTCAGCACATAACTCAGCGTAATCACGCCTGCCAGCACGTAAATGTGCTGCAATGGATTCCAGTACGTGATGTAAACGAGACGCTTTCAGTCTATCAGTCTCAGTCAGGTACTGGTTCCGTGAACTCATGGCTAAGCCGTCAGTTTCTCGAACAATTGGCGCGGCAATCAGCTTAACCTGTAAATTTAAATGACTGACTAACCAACGAATGACTTGTACTTGCTGGTAATCTTTATTACCAAACACGGCAACATCGGGGTTTACAATGTCAAACAGCTTAGCGACGACCGTCGCGACTCCATCGAAATGACCAGGCCTGTTTTTACCACACAATTTATTGGTTAACCGCTCAGGAACCTGAATTTTACTGCTCACATCGTCGCCATAAATTAGCTCGACATCGGGTAGGAACACAGCATCTACCCCGCGGGCAATTAATAACTCACAATCTTTTTGCTCACTACGCGGGTATTGTTCAAAATCTTCATCTGGACCAAACTGAGTAGGATTAACAAAAATACTCACTACACATCGATCAGAATTTGCTTTGGCGATATCAACTAATTTCAAGTGCCCATCATGTAAATTTCCCATGGTAGGGACAAACGAAACTATTTCATCTGCAGCATGCCAACGCTCAATAAGCGTTTGCAGTGACGCAACATTATTGATTTTCTGGAAATGGGAACTCATTGGTAACTATGTTCTGGCGCCGGGTATTCCGATTGTTTAACCGCATCAACATAAGCCCTAATCGCTGTATCGACATCGGTATTTTCTATCAGGAAATTTTTCACAAATTTAGCGTTATGGCCACGACTGATCCCAAGCATGTCGTATGTCACAAGCACTTGGCCATCACAATCAACGCCAGCGCCAATACCAATTACAGGAATACTCAACTTTTCACTAATTAATTTCCCAAGCGGCGCAGGTATGCATTCTAATACCAACATTTGAATGCCGGCTTGCTGCAAAGCTTGCGCGTCATTAACGATTGCCTCAGCACCTTTCTTGTCGCGACCTTGCACTTTATAACCACCTAGTTCTTCGACTGATTGTGGTTGAAGACCAAGGTGTCCGCAAACCGGAATATTATTGTTCACTAAAATTTTTACATTTTCTAATTGTGATTGCCCACCTTCCAATTTTACCATTTGCGCATTCCCCTCCACTATTAAGCGGCGAGCATTTTCAAGTGTTTGTTGCGGAGTGATGTAACTTTGGTAAGGTAAATCAGTAATCACATAAGTACGTTGACTACCGCGGGCTACATTTGCGCTGTGATAAATCATGTCATCCATACTGACAGGCAACGTGCTGTCGTGTCCTTGGATAACCATCCCTAATGAATCCCCAACAATAAATGCATCAACGCCATTTTCATCTAACACACCAGCAAAGCTGGCATCATAAGCCGTTAACACCGCAATTTTTTCATTTTGCGATTTCATATTCTGAATTGCTTGTATTGTTAAACGACTCATGGCTAAAGCTCAAAGGGTTGTGGATTAAAATAATGACGGCCACTACGAATATTTTTTACCCGTTCAAGTAATAAATCGTAATCCTGAGCATTGCTTACTAAATCAATCTCGGAAGCATTCACAATCAGCAATGGAGAAGCATTATACTGATAAAAGAAATCCGTGTACCCATCAACCAGCCGCTGCAGATAGGCAGCGGAAATGCGTTTTTCAACATCAATGCCACGCTTGTTAATTCGTTGTAAAAGCACATCAACTGGTGCTTGTAAGTAAATAACTAAATCAGGGACAGGAGCATCAATCGTCATGTTGGCATAGACTTGTTCGTAAAGATCAAACTCATCATCTTGCAAAGTAAGTTCAGCGAAAAGACGATCTTTTTCTATTAAAAAATCAGCAACACGAACGGGTCTAAACAGATCATGTTGACGCAACTCTTGCATTTGCCTAGCACGCTGAAATAAGAAGAAAAGCTGAGTAGGTAGTGCCGCTTCTGCGGGCTTCTTATAATAACGCTCAAGAAATGGATTTTCGTCAGCGCCTTCTAATAATAATTCACTGTCAAACGACTGAGCAAGGCGTTTCGCCAGGCTGGTCTTACCCACACCAATAGGGCCTTCTACCACAATAAAATCAGGTCTTGAACTATTCATAATGAGATTGAGTTTTTAACAATGGTTATTGTAACGTGTTTCATCGTGTAATGCGTCAATTAGACAGGCTGTGAACGGTTGACTTTTTTTAGTCCTGTCTGTTGGCAGGTTGCTAAATATTCTGCTGCTGGACCTTTACCGGGAATGTCTAATTCTGGTGATATTTCGAGTAATGGCTGCAATACAAAATCACGATGACAGATTTCAGGGTGAGGAATCGTTAACCGTTCACTCCATATCGTTTCATGGTCATAAAGTAAAATATCAAGATCTATCGGCCTGGATTCCCAGCGCTGTTCGGTGCGGATTCTTCCCTGAGAAAACTCAATCGCTTGTAGTTCATCCAGTAACGTGAATGGATCAAGTTTTGTTTGCAGCGATACGACTGCATTCAAATAGTCAGGTGTAGAATTATTGTCGTCCAACGTCAATGCTTTACTATTATAAAATGAAGAGCTAGAGATTAATTTTGAATCAGGTAATTGTTTTAATGCGGCGATCGCATTGACCAATTGCTTTGCTGGTTGGTCTAAATTACTTCCTAGACCAATATAAGTCGTCACTTCACACATTCGAGGCTGATGATTTAGATTTCCGTCGTCCACGACGGCGACCTTTTTTATTCTCATTCGGCAATAACATTGATTCGCGACCGGCATTATCGCAGTCTTGAATTTTGGTCCACCAATCTGCATATTCTTTTAAACTTTCATCAGCTACTGAACGAATTAAAAGGAAATCGTACGCGGCGCGAAAACGCGGATGCTCAAGAGTGCGCAATGCGCGCTTACCACTTCGATTCATTAAACGTGCTTGCAGAACAAATATTTCTTTTACCATAATAGCGAAACGTCTTGGCACAGACACAGCTTGACGTTGTTTACTAAAAACCTGATCAGTAGCCGCCTGTATTGCTTGAATGGCTGGCATACCTTGTTCAAGCATCGGGGCAATTGCCTCTTGCATGGGTTCCCACAACATGGCTGCAAATAAAAATGCTGGTGTTACTGGCTTTCCTGAGGCAATACGCCGATCTGTGCTTTTTAATGCCTCACTAATTAAGGTGTGTGGAAAATTATCCACTTGTTTACTTAGAATTTTTTCGGTTAAAGGAAAAAGTGGTGCAAACAACCCGTAGTGACGCAAACGTTCAAAAGTTTGCAAAGCCTGTCCTGAGTGAAAAAGTTTTAATATCTCTTCAAACAACCTAGCAGGAGAAATTTCTGTAAGGAGTCCCGCTAATTCAAAAATAGGCGCTTCTGTTTTTTCTTCAATACGCATCCCAAGTTTTACTGAGAAACGAACAGCTCGCAACATCCGCACTGGATCTTCATGATAGCGCTCGGTTGGTTGCCCAATCAATCGCAAGATACCTTGTTTTAAATCATCGTAGCCATTTACGTAATCAATCACCGTGAAGTTGCTAATATCGTAATAAAGCGCATTAACAGTAAAGTCGCGACGCCAAACATCTTCTTCAATACAACCAAAGGCATTGTCGCGAATAATACGCCCATTCTCTACATGAACATCATCACCTTCCGGTTCTAAATTGGCACGAAAGGTAGCTACCTCAATGACATTGCGTCCATAACCAACATGAGCAAGACGAAAGCGCCGCCCAATCAGCCGGCAATTACGAAAGGTGTCTTTAACTTGTTCGGGGCTAGCATCGGTTGCGACATCAAAATCTTTCGGCTCGCGCCCCAGCAATAAATCACGCACACCACCGCCTACCAAGCAGGCTTGAAAACCGGCTTTATTTAAACCATAAAGGACCTTAACTGCCTGTTCGCTCATGTTGGAACGAGAAATACAGTGTTCAGCACGGGGGATTATTGTCGCTCGCGACTGTTGCGTGGTTTTTACCAAAACTTGTCGATTAACCTTTCGTATCTATTTTAAAGCGAAATGCTTCTTTTATTTTGTTAATCATAGCACTAAAGCATGCTTTTCATCACTTTAAACGCTCAAACAGCCGTTGCTATTTCCATCCTGGCGGATAAACGTCTATCAATGCGTAAAAAATGGCGATTTAACGAAAATTTGTTCTTCAACAAACCCTGCTTACGCCAAGACTTTTTAATCACATTCAATTTAGCTGTGCTATATTCCCTGCCTAAAATGTAGGTTATTAATTACGGCAAAACAATGACAACTCCCGAGATGACAAATCAACTCCCTACAGCCGGGTTTCTTAGGCGACTTGGGGCGCTTATCTATGATGTATTATTACTCATGGCTGTTATTGTCATTGCAGGCTTTGTTGCCCTCCCTTTCACAGGAGGTGAAGCACCTAGCCCTGGTAACCCCTTTTACCAAACTTATTTATTTGTTTTAAGTTATGTCTTTTTTGCCTGGTTTTGGACACGCGGTGGTCAAACGCTTGGCATGCGTGCATGGCGGTTACGCGTTCAAAATGAAGACGGTTCTTCGATTAGCTGGAGCCAGTCATTACTTAGATTTATGGCAGGTGTCGCATCCGTAGTTTTATTTGGTATTGGTTTTTATTTAACTAAACATGAGCCGATGTCACGTCTTTACCTTATCGGCATTGCCACATGGGTTGTGCTTGGCTTAAGTTTTTGTTGGACTTTTGTCGACAAAAAACGTCTTGCGTGGCAGGACCATTTTTCGCATTGTAAAGTGGTTGTTCTTCCAAAACTTGAAAAAAAATCAACATAAAACTTTTGCCTGTTAAATTCTTCGAATCATGACAACCGCCAAAATTAAAAAGCTTAACGCAGGCAAGCTTGCGCTAAGCAGCGGCGGAATACTATAAATAATACCAAGATGGTTAAAACCTTGATTAAAGAGGAAGAAGCCTAAACCAACCAAGAAACCGATAAAAATACGCTGGCCAATGCTAACCGAACGCAACGGACCGAATATAAATGGCACAGCCAACAACATCATGACCGCAATTGAAATAGGCAGCACTAAACGAGACCAAAAAGCTAACTCATAACGTGCCGAATCCTGACCATTGTCATTTAAATATCGATAGTAACCATACAAATCACGCACCGATAGCTGGAGTGGATTTACCACAATTAAACTAATTAAGGCTGGGCTCAGTAAAGAATCCCACTGCGCTTGTTCAAACGTGCGCGTCTTAATCCCTTCTACAGTTATTTCGCTTTGGCTCAGTCCGTTAAGGATCCATTGACCTTTATCATAAATGGCCTTTTCAGCATGTGTCGTCGTGCGGAGTTGGTGCTCATCATCAAACTCGTAAATGTAAATATCACTGATATCGCCCCCGGGACTAATTCCTCGTATATTTAGGAAACTTCTGGCATCGCGCGACCAAAACCCATTCACTGTTTTTAATGCTGTTTGCTTGGCTAACATTTGCGAACGACGAGACTGAGCTAATTGCTCAGCAGGCGGAACAATAAATTCTGATAACAGCATCAACGCTAAAATCAATATAAAACCAGCCTTTAATACAGAGGCAGATATTCGCAATAACGACACGCCTGCTGCCCGCATTACGACCAGTTCACTTTGATTAGCTAAAGAACCTAACCCTGTTATTGCACCAAGCAACGCGGCAACAGGAAAAAATTCTACGACGTGAGAAGGTGTTGTGAGCAATAAATAAATAACCATCTCACTTTGATCGTAATTACCTGTGCCGACAGCATTCAATTCGCGCACTAATCGAAACAATGCATCTAAAGCAAGCAGAACCATCAAGACTAATGCTATATTTCTAAAAACAGCGGCGCCGATATATCGATCGATAATTTTCATACAGCTTCTGCTCTTAGCCATGGCAATCGATCGTTAAGCCAATTTGATTGCCCTCTTGTTTGCCACATCACCATCGCCACGGCTACCAACAAAACTAAAATCGGTAACCACCACATGCCAATATAGGGGCTCAGTTTCCCTTTACCTATCCAATTGTAGGAAGCACCAAATAAACTGTTATAAATAACATAAACAAACACTGCACTAAATAAACGGCCATACTGCCCTTCGCGCGGGTTCACGCGACTCATTGGAACAGCGAGTAACATGAATGCAACGGTGATAAATGGCACAATAATACGTGACTGTAATTCGGCCTTATCTCGTAATTTTGGGGAACTCCATAAAAATGCAGTTGTTTTCGCAGAGCGGCTCACATCGCCTGAAGCTACTTCTTTTTCTTCTACTCGGACGGCATGTTTCTCGAAACGTGTAATACGGTAATCGTCTTGGCCTGGCTCACCTTCATATCGATAACCATCTACCATTACCATGAACTCGTCACCGGTTTGTTCGTCGATATACCGATAGCCTGTTTCAGATGACAGTACTGACTTACGAGTATTTTTACGGGTTTGCACAAATACATTTTTAAGCTGACGCTGATCTTTGGAAAGGTCTTCCACATACATTATCAAGGTGCCATCGCGCGACTCAACAAAGCGGCCCGGAGCTAATAAGCTTAGTTCTGAACGATTTTCAGCCGCGTGGCGGATATCATCGGATTTCGCCGCTGCCCAAGGCGACAAGTAAAGTGAACAGCTCGCGTTGATGATAAAAACGAGGGGTGCAAAAATCATCAATACGCGTGTTAATTTGGTCTGACCAACACCGCTGGCAGTCAATGCAATCATCTCATGATCTCGATATAAGCGGCCAAATGCTAGTAATACAGAGAAAAAGACTGCAAGAGGAAGAATAGTGTCCATATTTTTAAGTAGTTGCAATGACAGTAATGTCAAAACCAGCTCAGCTGGTAACACCCCTGCTGCAACGTCGCTAAGAAGACGAACGAATCGTAAACTAAAGAATATTAGTAGTATCACAACCATCACTGCGAGTAATGTTGTTACCACTTCTTTAATTATATAACGCTGTATTATCACGTAAAATCAACCAATTCCTATAAAACGCTGCAAAAACCTAATTTTTCTAGTGGACAATCAGGCAATTTTAAATCATATTATCAGTAATTTGTCACTCTGCATGCTTTTAACCCTGCGATGCATGAGGCCTTAAAACACATAGTACACATATCAGCTGAGAGATTCAGCTAGATAGAACAGGAGTCAACATGGAATTTAGTATCAAAAGCGGTCATCCGGAAAAACAACGTAGCGCGTGTATCATCGTGGGGGTTTTTGAACCTCGCCGCCTATCAGTTTCCGCTGAGCAGCTTGATCAAATAAGTGACTCTTGGCTTTCAAATCTGATACGCCGTGGGGATATCGAAGGCAAAGCCGGCCAAACACTTTTGTTACACAATGTCCCAAACACACTCTGTGACCGTGTGTTGCTAGTAGGCTGTGGCAAAGAACGTGAATTTAATGATGCGGCCTATCGGAACGCCTGCGCTACCGCAGCGAAAACGGTCAACGAAAGTGGTGCAATGGATGCAGTTAGCTTTTTGCCTGAACTAACAGTGAAAGGCCGTGACGCTTACTGGAAAGTTAGGCAGGCTATTGAAGCGACCAAAGATGCGCTTTATAGCTTTGATGAACTCAAAAGCGACACCGATAATGAGCGTCGCCCTCTGCGTAAGTTAGTTTTATCTGTCAGTAGTCGTCGTGATTTACCCTCCGCTGAACAAGCGTTAATCGAAGGTCACGCCATTGCCAATGGCGTTGAGGTAGCACGTCGTCTGGGCAATTTACCCGGCAATATCTGCACACCTACCTATCTTGCAGAACAAGCGATTGAGCTTGGTAAAAAATATGACAATTTAACCGTAAAGGTTCTTGAGCAGAGCGATATGGAAGAACTTGGAATGGGATCACTGCTTTCAGTTTCCAGAGGCAGTCGCGAAGCACCTAAGCTCATTACTATGGAATACAACGGTGCCAATGATAACAGTCAACCACACGTTTTTGTCGGCAAAGGAATTACCTTTGATACCGGTGGTATTTCTATTAAACCATCGCCTGCAATGGATGAAATGAAGTTCGACATGTGCGGTGCTGCCAGTGTCATTGGGTTAATTAATACAGTCACCGAATTGAAGTTACCTATTAATGTTGTTGGTATTGTCCCCAGTTGTGAAAACATGCCTGACGGACTTGCAACCAAACCTGGCGACATCGTAACCAGTATGGCAGGAATAACGATTGAAGTGTTAAACACGGATGCCGAAGGACGTTTAATCCTATGTGACGCACTCACCTATAGCGAACGCTTTAATCCGGCTACCGTCGTTGACATTGCAACCCTTACAGGTGCTTGTGTTATTGCCCTTGGTGCACATGCTACTGGCTTGCTTGGCAACCATCGTGGTCTTGCAAATGACCTTCTTAGCGCAGGAAAATTTACCGGCGATCGTGCTTGGGAAATGCCGTTATGGGATGAGTATCAAGAACAACTCAAAAGTAACTTCGCTGACATTGCTAATATTGGTGGGCGTGAAGCGGGCACTATTACAGCTGCGTGCTTCCTGTCACGTTTTACGAAGAAACTAAATTGGGCACATCTTGATATCGCAGGTGTTGCTTGGAAAAACGGTGCGGCAAAAGGCGCAACTGGACGACCTGTTCCGATGATGGCGCAATACTTGCTCGACAAAGTCGCTAGCAGGAAATAACAAGTGACAGAGGTTGATTTTTATCTGACACAAAGTAGCCAAATCACACAAGCGCTTGTCACTGCATGCAGACTCACTGAAAAGGCAACCGAAGAAGGTCACCATGTTTTCATACATGCTGATGATGAATCGCAAGCACAACAGCTGGATAAATTGCTTTGGACATTTAACCAAACCAGTTTCGTACCACATGCTCTGATTGATTCAGCATCCAACGATAATTTATCTGGCAGTGTGCTTATCGGTCATGACCATGACCCTGAATTTAAACATGACGTAATGATAAATTTGGCAGCTGTCATTCCTGATTTCTTCTCCCGCTTTAAACGCGTTGTTGAGATTGTGAGTGGTGACGAAAAGCAACGTCAACAAGCTCGTCAACGATTCAAGTTTTATCGAGATCGCGGCTATGCGCTTAATACCCATGAATTAAAAGACTAATTACATCAGGCTAAATTGCGACATTGCTCACAGAATAGGCAAAATATTTAACGCAGACTGTTTGTCCTAAGTAAGAAAAAAGGACAGCAACATGGACTCTTTCTCGCCTAACATCGCTCCTGAATCGCTTGAGGGAATACTTAGCTCGCTGCAAGCGCTGCTTGATCATAACCAAAAGCATCCCCAACACACTCTTTTCAATACCAATGCACCGCATTACCCTGTTCACGAGCCTTTTAGCAATCAGCTTGCTGAACAATATGATGACCCAATGATTCTTGAAGAAATAGCTCCATGCCCTGTGCATGCAGTTGTGACAACACCTATTCCAGTATTAAAAAACGTAGTACACCGCTCAGCTAAAATAGAAAAATTAATCACGCCACCGGCCGTTGATGTGGAAAAAATCTTGAATGAGTTGCGCGCAGAATTAAGCGATATTGTCGCAGACATCATGATCGATGCGCGTGAGCACCTTCAGGCGCACGACGCAGATAGCCAAGAAATCATGCAAACCAGCCTAAAACGCTTCCTGCACGACCTAACTAGCCGCCTACCTCGATAAATCGTCCGTTTTTTGCTGCCGGGATGCCTGTCATTCCGGTATAATGCGCGGCTTAAAGCACTGGCATTGCCAGTTCCAACTAGCCAAATGATGACGATTTAGAAAATGGAAAAAACTTACCAACCGCAAGATATCGAACAACGCTGGTACGACCTTTGGGAAAGCCGAGGTTATTTCTCCCCTCAAAACAGCGACGATAGCGATCAAGCCCCATACTGCATCATGATCCCGCCCCCCAATGTCACGGGGAGTTTACACATGGGGCATGCTTTTCAAGACACTATTATGGATGCATTAACCCGCTTCCATCGTATGCGCGGCGACAAAACACTTTGGCAAGCAGGTAGTGATCATGCCGGTATCGCGACCCAAATGGTGGTTGAACGTCAATTGGCTGCTGAAGGTAAAACACGCCATGATCTTGGTCGAGAGGCATTTCTTGAAAAAGTTTGGCAATGGAAAGGCGAGTCAGGCGGTACTATTACAAAGCAATTACGCCGCATGGGTGCATCGCTAGATTGGTCTCGTGAACGCTTCACCATGGATGACGGTCTTTCAGAAGCCGTCCGCGAAGTATTTGTTCGCTTGCATGAAGAAGGTTTGATCTACCGCGGTAAACGACTTGTTAATTGGGATCCTGTTTTACACACCGCCGTTTCTGATTTAGAGGTTATTTCAGAAGAAGAGAATGGCCACATGTGGAATATGCGTTACCCACTGACCGATGGTAGCGGGCATGTGGTGGTTGCGACCACGCGACCTGAAACCATGTTGGGCGATAGCATGGTTGCCGTGCATCCAAGCGATGAACGTTACCAACATTTAATTGGCCAACAAATTACGTTGCCATTGAGTGGTCGAAAAATTCCGATTGTAGCCGATGATTATGTTGATCCGGAATTTGGATCGGGTTGCGTAAAAATAACCCCAGCGCATGATTTTAATGATTACGGGGTTTGGCAAAATCATCGTGATGAATTGGGCTTAGTTAACCAACCAAATGGTGGTTTAATTAATATCTTTTCTATCGATGCACATATTATTAGTGATGAAGATGAGCATGGTGATCTTGTTCCAAAACAATACCAAGGTCTCGACCGATATGTTGCACGCAAAAAAATTATTGCCGATCTGGATGCGTCTGGCTTACTTGAAGACGTCGTGGATCATAAACTTATGGTGCCTCGTGGCGATCGCAGTGGAACGGTTATTGAACCGCTACTCACTGACCAATGGTTTGTTAAAGCTGGCCCATTAGCGAAACCGGCTATTGAAGCGGTAGAAAATGGCGATATTAAATTTGTACCTGATAATTGGAAGAACACTTACTTCGAATGGATGAGAAACATTGAAGACTGGTGTATCAGCCGACAGATTTGGTGGGGTCATCGCATTCCTGCCTGGTATGATGATGAAGGTAATGTTTATGTTGGTCGCAGCGAAAAAGAAATTCGTGACAAACATCATTTAGGTAACGATGTAAAACTTAGCCAAGATGAAGATGTACTCGACACCTGGTTTTCATCCGCACTTTGGCCTTTTTCTACATTAGGTTGGCCAGAAAACACTGAAGCAGTAAAAACGTTTTACCCAACCAGTGTATTAGTAACCGGCTTTGACATTATTTTCTTCTGGGTTGCCCGTATGATCATGATGGGTTTGAAGTTCATGGACGAAGTGCCGTTTAAAGAAGTTTATATCCATGGTCTGGTCCGTGATAGTCACGGCCAAAAAATGTCTAAATCAAAAGGTAATGTACTCGACCCACTCGATTTGATAGATGGTATTGAACTTGAAGCTCTTGTTGAGAAACGCCTCAAAGGCCTAATGCAGCCTGACATGGCAAAGAAAATTGAAAAAGTAACACGCAAAGATTTTGCTGAGGGCATCCCTTCATTCGGTACCGACGCACTGCGTTTTACTTTTGCTGCACTGGCATCAACAGGACGAGATGTAAAATTCGATTTAAACCGTATTGCTGGTTACCGGAACTTTTGTAACAAACTATGGAATGCTGCCCGTTACGTATTAATGAATACTGAAGGCCAAGACACTGGAATAAATAACGCTGATGTTGAACTAAACCGTTTTGACCGCTGGATTATTTCTCGACTGCAGCAAGTTGAAAAAGAAGTTGTTGATGCCATTACAAGTTACCGGCTTGACCATGCTGCACAGGCAATTTACGAATTTACATGGAATGAATACTGCGATTGGTACCTTGAGCTATCCAAGTCTGTACTGCAATCTAGTGAATCAAGTGAAGCTGCTCAACGTGGCACAAGGAGAACACTAGTTAAAGTGCTGGAAACATTGTTACGCTTAGCACACCCCATTATCCCTTACATTACGGAAGAAATTTGGCAACGTATTGCGCCATTAGCAGGCAAACACGGCGATACCATTATGTTGCAAACCTACCCAACGCCAGACTTTAGTCTTGTTGATGAGTTGGCAATCCGTGAAACTGAATTAGTGATGTCTCTTAACCGTGGTGTGCGACGCATTCGCAGTGAGCGTGATATTAAACCAAGTAAACCGCTCGCTGTTATCGTGCAAAACATGAATGCAGAAGAGCGCGCTGTTTTAGAAGAATCTTCTCAATGCAGTATGAACATCAGCCGGATAGAATCTATAGAGTTTGTTGATAGTAATACACCGTTACCCGAATCTGCCACCGCGCTAGTTGGAGAAAACGGAACCTTACATATCACAATGGCTGGACTGATTGACAAAGAAGCCGAAATGAAACGCTTTGAAAAGGAAATCGACAAAGCTCAAAAAGAACTCACCATGCGCGAGAAAAAACTTGCTAACGAAAACTATGTTGCAAAAGCGCCTAAAAACGTGGTCGACAAAGAACGCCAGCGAGTCACTGAGTTACAATCAGCCATGAAACGACTTGAAGAAGAAAGACAAAAGATTGCCTCAATCTAGCTGTTATCTAAAACACCGATATTCCCACAATTAATGAATGGTTAATTATCCGGCAACCTGGCCGATAACAACCTTGACGATAAAATAAAGTGCCAGAATGAAGGCCAACACTGCGATTATGCCAACAATAACAGCTTGTTTTGGCGTAATTTTTTTGATGTCTTCATCATGACCACGACTGTTTCGTACGCCAATCATTGCCCAAAACACTCCTTTAAGAGTGTATATAAAAGAGGCATTGTCAGGTTTGCTTTGTTCTGTCACAGTACCTAGTCCTTACTAAATAATTATAAATGATACCAAAGGGAAGGCAAAAAGTCGTCAAACTTGATTTATTCAACGTAATAAAATTTAAATCAAGATAAGAAAACGATAACTATTTAAAACAATTAAATAATTGATATACAGCTTTATATCACTGAGGAATGTTTGATGGAAAATCATGAACATATTGATAAACATCACCCCAATCTATTCCTCAGTTATCTTAACCGATTAATGTACAACTTCAAAAACCGTAGTGACACTGAGCACGAGCAAGCAATAGCAAGATTCATCCTGGGGCTAATTGTATTTACTTATTTATATTATAGCGGCCCCGCATTTCAAGAACAGTCTCCAATTGAAAACCAGGCATTCTGGCTCTCTAGTGTTTTTCTTGTATATGCCAGCACCATCATTTTGATACTAATTCGACAGCAAGATATTTCAGTAGTAAGACGTTCTATCTGTCTTGTTATCGATTTCAGCACTATAAGTTATGGCATGTACATAACAGGTCCGAATGGGGTAATACTTTATACAATTTTACTATGGAGTGTTTTTGGTTATGGCATTCGATATGGTAAGGAATACTTAATAGCAAGCAGTATGTTCTCCGTTGCAAGCTTTATGCTAGTTATATATACGACTCCATTCTGGAAATCACAATTAGATTTGTCTTTTGGCTTACTAACAGGATTAATTATTTTACCCATTTTCGTTTATTCTTTACTTGGAAAGTTGAACAAGGCCATCGACCGTGCGGAAGCAGCAAGTCTCGCCAAAAGTAACTTTCTTGCAAATATGAGTCATGAAATACGAACACCTTTAAATGGGATTATAGGCATGAGTAGTTTACTCACGCGAACAAAACTTAATAAAGAACAAGGAGAAATGACGGGCGCCTTAAATTCTTCTGCCAAAACACTCCACTCATTAATTGAAAATATTCTTGACATATCAAAAATAGAAGCAGGAAAAATAATTATTGAAAAAATTGATTTTAATTTGCATGAGTTGATTCTAAGTGCTGTCAATGTAGTAGAACATATGGCGGTTGCAAAGAACCTTACGCTCAATATTTACATCGATCCGAATATAGATCCAGATATGCATGGTGATTCATTACACCTAAGCCAAGTATTAATAAATCTTCTAAGTAATGCCATAAAATTTACCGAGCATGGAAAAGTTTCTCTTTCCATTTCAGCCTTAAAACTTGACAACAAAAATTCTCATGTCGAATTTACAATTAACGACACAGGTATTGGGATTGCTAATGATAAACTCGATGATATATTCAACGTCTTCACGCAAGCTGATGATTCGACAACCAGAAACTATGGTGGGACTGGTCTCGGAACAACGATCGCGAAACAGCTTGTCGAGTTAATGGGAGGAAATTTAAAAGTATCCAGTATGCTTGGTAAAGGAAGTACTTTTTCTTTCTGCATTCCGTTAGCTATCCACAATAGCAATAATACAAAAGACATTGAGCAAATTGAAAATATGATCCGTGGCCAGCGAATATTATTTATTTCAAAAAACAAGCGCAAGCATCATACGATCATTGGTTCTCTAGCATCTTTAGATTGCACTATTCTATCTGCATATTCAATTAATGAAGCTTCATCCATGCTATTACAGCATGAGGAAAATAGTATCGCAATCAATGCTACTTTTGTTGACCGCGAGTTAATAAATATCGATTCAAGCACGTTCGACAATTGTCTCAATACTAATAACTCTCCCCCTGTTATTATCTTTAATTTAGCAAATAGCAATGACAATAGTGAAAACCAAATCGGAAATTCATTAAGCAACCTTGATACAAATGTCGATGTTGTAAATGTCATTAATGTTCTCCGAATGACTGCTTTAATGAGTAAACATCAACCCCCAGAAGATATAAGCTCTAAAAACACGGCACGTATACTACCTTCGCTTAATATACTCGTCGCTGAAGACAACTCAGTTAGTCAAAGTGTCATCATTCGTTTATTAGAAAAAGCAGGTCATCAGGTGTCTCTAGTAGAAAATGGTGAGCTAGCAGTTAATGAGCTCGAACTAAGGCATTTTGATATTTTAATCCTAGATTTACATATGCCGGTAATGAGCGGATTAGAGGTAGTCAGACTTTTAAATTTCACAGCCCCAGTAAAAAATAAAACGCCAGTGATTATTGTTAGCGCCGACGCAACAACTGAATCTTTAGCTGAATGTAATGAAGCAAATGTTGATGCCTATTTGACAAAACCCATCGCTGAACAACAACTTTTGAAAGCCATTTCTGATGTTTATAATAAACATTATGCTTCTCTTTCCATTCCTGAAGAATCGAAGGATGAAATATTATATAAATCTGCTTTCGAGAAAAAATCAAATATAGCTACTAATTATTTAACAAGTGATTTTTTGAATTATATTGAGTTATTAATGGCTAGGATAATTAAAAGCCTGTCAAATGGTGAATTTAATGAGTTTAGAGAGCTCACTCATGCATTAAAAACTATTAGTGCCAATATTGGCGCAATTCACTTGCATGCAGCATGTGCTCGTTACACATCAATGGATGATAAAACACTCAGGCTTAAACAAGCTATGATCCCGGATGAATTATCTCATGCTTATCAACTAGCTCATAAGACACTATATAAAGATAAACAAAAATTAACACCACAACTGCCGAACGTTACACTTTAATCGAATATTTTTTTTCTTGAGCACGTACTAGCCTGTCCATCATTTTTAGATTAGCATCCGTTAGTTGCATAGCAGACTTAACCCAAATTTCTGATATTGCCATCAATTCATCAATTGCAAGAGGCTGTAATTGCATTCTTACTTCACGTAAATTTTTTATAAGTGAAAGTTTCTGGCGTCTTTTTGAAACCAATTTTATTACAGTCTCACGCCCCTTACCTTTATCTATAAGCTGGTCAATAAGCCCCATATGATACATTTCTTCAGCACTATAAAGTCGACCTGAAAATATCATTTTTTCTATTTTGGCTAGCTCGATTTTTCTAGAAATAAAACTATGTGCGCCCATCCCAGGAAATAGTCCAAATAATGACTCCGGAAACCCTATTCTCGATTCACGTTCAGCAATAATATAGTCGCACGATAAGGCAGCTTCAAAACCTGCCCCTATCGCGTCACCCTCAATCAGGGCAATTGTCGTCAGAGGTAGATCATATGCAATAAAGTTGTTATATAGCACCTCTATACTCAACTTTGCATACTCTCTTAATGATTTTTCGTCCCTATTTCTAATAAGCCTAGAAAATAAAGCAAGATCACCACCTAGACTGAAAGTTTCATTAATTGCTGAACTAAAAACCATAAAACGCGTTGGTTCTATTCGATTCGATAATGCTGGGTTGCCGTTTAGCGTAAGAGTACGTTGGAACGAAGATAGATCAGCTAATAGCTCTTTAGTAAAAGATGGCCTGCCCTGTTGGTTCATAATGCACCAAGTAAGCTCAAGCTGCGGATCATATTCCTGAATAATATTCTGATAAGAAGTATTGCGTTGACTAAGCGTGTTAGTAGAATCCATGAGAACAACACTCCTTTGTTCAGACTTAAAACACTAATTAGTTACTTTTAATAGCTACTTTCCTAAAACTATATACAAATATACTAACTGAGATGTTAAAGACAAGAACTAGTTCACTAACATTTATTAAAATAAGTAAAAATATGCGATTTATATCCATTTAATTCAATAAACAAGCCGCTTTCACTTATTTCATTAGTCTCACTATGGTATATATCTTCTGTAAAACCATCCTTAATAACAAATTCATCATGCATAATTAGGTCATTTAAGAATATGCGGCACTGTGATGTATGTTCAGAAAAATTGATTACAATGATTTTTATAGATTTTTTGTAACGCCATTGCCATGCAAGCATATACTGAAAAGAATCGTTTCCATCCCAAGCAGCAATCGGAGTGAGTAATGTCCATTCACCAAAGTGGACGGTAGGGCAATTAACCAACGTCAGTAATTTTTTATAGAAAGCGCTAATTACTTCATCAACTTGCTCTACTGGTTCTCTTCCTAGTTGAACTGGTAAACGTATTGTCTTCCCTTCGAACTGCCCATCATAATAAAAATGCATTCCAGGTAACGTAGTTATAACAACTGCTGCCGCCATTGATGCCTCTTTACCTAAGGCAGTTACAGCGCGAGGCTCATCGTGGTTTTCTAAAAACCTAACTGATCTATTTTGGAAATCAATATTCGCATGCAGATGCCCTTGCACTGCTTGAATATTCCTGTCTTCAAGGCGATCCGTTAGGCGTTTGTCATAAGTATAATCAAACCCCTGTTGCTGCAATGCCCACTCTTTATCCCAATAAGCTTCTGCCATAAAAATAAAATCAGGATAGTTAGCTTTTACTTCTTTGATTGCATCATCCCAAAATTCTGTAACAGGAATTTGCATAGCGACCTGTGGCTGCCATGTTTGACAAAATATTTCATTCATCACCAACATCGCCATATCACAACGTACGCCATCACACTGAGAAGCAATTGACTGCAACACACTCGTCATATATTTTCTTGCAGCGGTATCGGCATAATTAACTTGTACCGTATCCCACCAGGGGGCAAAAAACGGATCACGACCATAAGCAAACTTAACAATGGATTGATCGTCTTTAAAGAATAATTCTGCGTTATAACTATCTGGATGATGTTGTTCATCACCTGCTTGCACAAATATATTTGGCTGTTTTTTTAAGAGTGTTGTTGCGCGACTAAAATGGTTCGGCACAAAATCTAGCATTAACCGAAGATTAAATTTTGCCATTTTTTTGCGTACTGTAGCCAGCGCGTCAGGACCACCAAGGTCATCTGCAACAACATATTCATCAACTGCATAGGGTGAACCAATTACGTCACTGTCTTGCCAATCAGGTAAGGCTTGACTGTACCCAGTGCATAATTCATTTGCCAAGTCATTTTCATGCAATGCTTTCGCATTAATTTTCCAAACCCCCATTAGCCAGACAATATGCATGCCTTTGCTTTCCAGATCAGCCCAAATGCTATCTGGTACATCACGCAAAGTGGCCCGTCGTGATGCGCTATCAAATTGCCGTAACCACACTCGTGTGTTGATTTCATATAAGGAAGGATTATTAGGGTATTGCCCCATGATTTGGCCTTTAATGGCTTATTTTTATTTTAGTCAGTTCATTATGCATAAAAAAATTGCTGTTAACAGCATTTCACTTGACAGAATATCAACAAATCTCCATCGTTAGTAAAAATAATTATTATATATTGGAGAAATCAATGGATCGCTGCACACTCAAAAGTCACTCCCTTACTGCGGTCATTCATGCTCAAGGAGCTGAACTGCACTCGCTGACTACCGCTGAGGGTAATGAATTAATTTGGCAAGCAGATTCAGCCTATTGGGGAAGACATGCTCCTCACTTATTTCCTATTGTTGGAAGGTTGGCTAACGATACCTTAAAACATAGTGGTAAAACTTACCGAATGACTCAACATGGTTTTGCTCGTGACATGCTATTTGAAATTGAGCAGTCATCAGCATCTAAATGCACTTTTTTACTGCGCGACAATGACACGACTTTAGAAAAATACCCTTTCCATTTTGAATTTCGAGTGCACTTTTCATTACAAGACGATACATTGTCAATTACTTATCAAGTTAACAATTCTGGTGATGAAGTTCTACCTTGCTCCGTTGGTGCCCACCCTGCTTTTAATTGGCCCCTACCTGGTAACCCAAACCGAGATGATCATTATATAGAATTTACTGAAACTGAAACTTGCAACATCAATCGCCTTGATAATGGTTTAGTTAAAACCGACACTTTCCCGTGGTCATGGGCAGCAGAAAATAACAGCTTTAAATTAAATGATAGTTTGTTTGAACCTGATGCGATGATTTTTACCGAGCATTATAGTCGTGAAGTGACTTATTCAGGTGAACAAGGTCCACGTATTACGGTTAAGTTTGATGACTTTCCACACTTAGGTATTTGGAGTGTGCCAGGCGCTGGCTTTGTTTGCATAGAGCCATGGCAAGGTCATTCCAGCCCCGTTGATTTTGATGGTGAATTTTCTGATAAACCTGGTCTGGTGAAAATCAAACCAAATCAAGAACAAAGCTGGACGATGGATATTGTTGTAGAAACTTAAAGATTGCCACGTCACGTTGTTCCTCGCAATGGCGAGAATAAAAAACAACAGTGATTAAATATCGGCGATTTACCTTATTCTTGCGACTTATCCGATCCATCTTTTTTTAACGACTCGGGTCGGTCATCATCCATAATAATACGGTGCGCAGGCCCTTCCAGATCATCAAACTGACCTGAACGTACTGCCCAGAAAAATATAACAACCATAAGTGCGACAATTAACATCGCTAATGGTACTAGTAAGTAAAGTATTTCCATTAATTCGCTTGCTTCCTCAGTAACCTCAGAGCATTACCAACTACAATTAAAGAGCTGGCAGACATTCCAATTGCTGCCATCCACGGGGCAACATAACCTAGTGCAGCGGCTGGCAAGGCAATCAAATTATAACCAATTGCCCAAACAATGTTTTGCCTAATAATTGCCATCATTTGTTTTGCCATTGAACGTCCAAAACCAATTACGGTTAAATCTGAAGACAGCAATAACATATCTGCATTTGCCGCAGCCAATTGTGTTCCGCTTGCCATAGCAATTGAAACCTGTGCGGCGGCTAACACTGGTGCATCATTTATTCCATCGCCTATCATTGCAACTACTGCGCCTTTTGATTGAAGCGCTTTGACCGCTTGTAACTTGTCAGTTGGCAAACACTCCGCCTGCCAATCATCGATCTTAACTTGTTTTGCAATGGTGCGAACAGTTTGCTGATGATCGCCACTAAGTAAAACCACTTTATTACCTGAACTTTTAAGGCTTTGTATTAATTCACTCGCCCCCTTACGCAAACGATCGCCTAATGCAAATAACGCATGACATTCGTGTGTATCTGCCAACACGACTACGGTATAGCCTTGTTTTCGCAGATACCCTATTTCGTCTTCCGGCACACTTAATCCTGACTTCTCTTTAATGTAGGTTTGAGTACCCAACCAATATTGATGCCCACCAATGCTGCCGGTTAACCCTGATCCAGGCGTGCTAATGATTCCCTCTGCCGCAGCAGGCATTTCTTCAACGGCATGGCATAGTGCTTTCGCAACTGGATGTTCAGAACCTATTTCTAATGCAGACGCAATCTTTAAACTTTCTTTCTGTGGTAATTCAGAAAGACATTTTACCGTTTGGAGTTCTAACTTCCCTTCCGTTAATGTGCCTGTTTTATCAAAAATAAAGTGTGTTGCTTTCGCTAATGTTTCTAACGCATGACCTCGTGTTGTTAATAAACCCTGTGAAGTTAACCGACTTGTCGCGGCTGTTACAGCAGTGGGTGTCGCTAGTGATAAAGCACAAGGACAGGTAACAACTAATACTGCAATGGTAATAGGTAACCATGCTGAGCTGTCTTGAGCCCACCAATAGGTCGCCACTGTAACCGCCAATATTAAAACGGCTAAAACAAACCACGCGGCTGTTTTATCCGCTAATCTTGTAACGCTGGGTTTCTCAGTTTGTGCCCTTTCTAATAGACGGAGCACACTTGATAAGACCGTATCTTGGCCAAGTTTTTCAACCTTTACTAATAATGGACTATCAATATTAATTGAACCACCAATTACTTTTTCATTAACAATAACTGGCATCGGCATGCTTTCGCCGGTTAATAGTGATTCATCTACGCTAGATATTCCTTCAGTCACAACACCATCAGCAGGAAAGGTTTCTCCCGGTTTAACACGGACGATGTCATTAACCTTCAGCTCAGCCACTGGAATCATTAGCTCTTGATTGTTCTTAACTCGTATCGCAACCGCGGGCGTACTGTGAACGAGTGCATCTGCATTTTCAGATGATTTTTTACGGGCAACTAATTCAAAATAACGCCCCGTTAACAAGAAGAAAACAAACATCACAACAGAATCGTAATAAACCTCGCCATGACCATTGAAGGTACTCCATATACTTCCTAAAAAAGCAACGCTAATACCAATTGATACAGGCACATCCATACCTGCTTGCGCATGCTTAAGATCGCGAATTGCACTTTCAAAAAACGGCTGCGCAGAGTACAACATCACAGGTAAGGTCAGGCCTAGACTGACCCAATAAAAAAATTTTTCGTATTGGGCTTCCATACCAAAGTAGTCGCCGAGGTATAGCGCCACGGCAATCATCATAACTTGCATACCTAAAACAGCGGCGAGCCCAATACGACGTAGCTGCTGTTTTCGCTCATCTTCTAATAATTGTTGTTGACGTGTCGGATCATAAGGATGTGCGAGATAACCAATCCGTGTAATCGCCTCAAGAATTTGACTCAGTTTTATTTGATCATTGTCCCATTCAAGTCGGGCTCGGTGGGTTGAATAATTCACAACAATACTTTGAACACCTTTCAATGCTGCGATATGTCGCTCGTTCAACCATACACAGGCAGCGCATGTAATGCCTTCTAGAATTAAATCGGCTTCACGAATATCAGCTGTTTCTTCGGTATGTTGGCGAACAAAACTACTCTGTACTGCATCTAAGTCGTAAGCTAAGGTTTGTTGTAAAAACGCTGGAACCAGCTCTTTCCCTTGTTGTGCCGGCTCTGTTCGGTATTGGTAGTAGTCTTCCATACCGCCATCGATGATAGCTTCCGCAACGGCTTGGCAACCTGGGCAGCACATCAAATGAGGTTTATTTAAAATGGTTACTTTATAAGTACTTCCAGTTGGGACAGGCAGGCCACAATGAAAGCAAGTTAATTCCATGTTCTGCTTCATTTGCCTGTTTCCAAATTTTTGTCTGTTTTTCGCACTTATTTTTCTCAGTAAATTACCCATAATGCCGCATGGTCGGCTGTCCTGCCACTCACTTGATCCAGATCAACGCCTTAAAACCAGTAATATCTTATTTTCCTGCATCAGATTTGTAACAATATGCAGTAGTATATTATAATGTACTAATATTTATTGCGCTAAGTACTGTATAGATAATGTGGTTTCTGGTTCAACACTCAAATTTCTGTACTGTTATGGACTCAATTCCAGTTTAATCTGGATGAGTTAAACAACTTCATTTAGAGGACTTCAAATGTTTTTGTCACACGTGTGGGGGCTATTTGCTCATCCTGCCCAAGAATGGGAAGAAATTCGTAAAGAACGGTGTTCGATTGGTAAATGTTACTGTACACATGTTTTATTCTTAGCCGCAATACCTGCCATTTCTGGCTTTATTGGAACAACGCAAATTGGTTGGCAAATAGGCAATAGTGAAGTTGTTAAGCTCACGACTGATAGCGCTCTGGTTATTGCTATTCTTACCTATATCACCATGCTTATTGCTATCTTCTCCATTGGCTGGATGGTTCACTGGATGGGTAAAACCTACGGAACACAACAACCGTTACCACAAGGCATTGCATTAGCTGCCTATTCGGGTACTCCCTTATTTCTTATTGGTGTAATGTCACTCTACCCCGTTTTATGGCTAAACATGATCGTTGGCCTGCCTGCATTAGCTTATAGTGTTTATCTCCTTTATATAGGTCTACCCACCATGATGCAGGTAAATAAAGAACAAGGATTTTTATTTGCGAGTGCAATTATGTCGTTAGGCATGGTTGTGCTGGTTGCCGTATTAACAGTCATTGTATTGCTGTGGGGCTTTGGAATCGGGCCTGTCTTCACAAGTAGTTTTGGAGTACTCCCTCCACTTGATTTAGTTTGAAACTTAACATTAACTTTTTACTTTAAACAGGTAGGCATATGATTGCTACGCAGGAAATGTACAACTACAAGGTTGTACGACAGTTCGCTATTATGACTGTTATCTGGGGCATCGTTGGCATGTTTGTCGGCGTATACATCGCAGCTGAAATGGCATGGCCAGTTCTTAATTTCGATAGTCCTTATTTATCTTTTGGCCGCTTAAGAGCTTTGCATACTAATGCTGTGATCTTTGCTTTTGGTGGTTCCGCATTATTTGCTGCTTCTTATTATGCTGTTCAACGAACCTGCCACACCCGACTATATAATGACAAGTTAGCTTCCTTTACTTTTTGGGGCTGGCAGTTAGTCATTGTATTAGCAGCAATCACGTTACCGCTTGGCATCACTTCATCAAAAGAATATGCGGAGCTTGAATGGCCAATTGATATTCTTATCGCCATCGTTTGGGTTAGTTACGCCATTGTGTTTTTTGGAACTGTTATAAAACGTAAAGTTAAACATATTTACGTTGCTAACTGGTTCTTTGGTGGTTTTATCTTAACAGTCGCTGTGCTTCACATTGTTAACAGTATGGCGCTACCCGTTTCAATGTTTAAGTCTTACTCAGTTTATGCTGGCGTTCAAGATGCAATGATTCAGTGGTGGTACGGTCACAATGCCGTTGGTTTCTTCCTCACTGCTGGTTTCCTTGGCATTATGTATTACTTTGTACCCAAACAAGCTGGTCGCCCTGTCTATTCATACCGTTTGTCTGTTGTCCACTTTTGGGCATTAATTTTTACCTATATTTGGGCAGGCCCGCACCACTTACATTACACAGCACTTCCGGACTGGACCCAGTCTTTGGGTATGACTTTTTCACTCATTCTGCTGGCACCAAGCTGGGGTGGCATGATAAACGGCATCATGACTTTATCTGGTGCGTGGGAAAAGCTACGAACTGATCCTATTTTGCGCTTCTTAATTGTCTCTATTTCTTTCTATGGTATGTCTACCTTTGAAGGTCCAATGATGGCAATTAAAACTGTAAATGCCCTATCTCACTACACCGACTGGACAATTGGCCATGTACATTCTGGCGCACTTGGTTGGGTAGCAATGGTTTCAATTGGCGCAATGTATTACCTTATTCCGCGCTTGTTTGGACGTGAGATCCATAGTTTAAAACTCGTTGAGTGGCACTTCTGGCTAGCTACTTTGGGCATTTCACTCTACATCGTTTCAATGTGGGTATCTGGTGTTACACAGGGGTTAATGTGGCGCGCGGTGAATGCCGATGGCACCCTTACTTATAGCTTTATTCAAAGTGTGCAAGCTTCACATCCATTTTATATTGTGCGATTTCTTGGTGGGCTTTTATTCTTGTCAGGCATGTTTGTAATGCTTTACAACACCCTTAAGACCATCAGTGGCGTTAAACCAATCGAAGCGCCCGTCATCGCACCAGCGGCGGCACATTAGGAGAAACATCATGGCAAATACTGGACATGAAAAAGTTGAAACAAATATTGGCCTAATGCTTATCCTCGTGATTATTGTTATCAGTGTAGGTGGATTAGTACAAATCGTACCGTTGTTCTTTATGAAACACACCACTACGGCAGTTGAAGGTTTAAATCCTTACACAGCTCTAGAATTAACCGGTCGTGATATTTATATTCGTGAATCTTGCAACGCTTGTCATTCTCAAATGATTCGCCCTTTCCGTGCTGAAACTGAACGCTATGGTCATTATTCAGTAGCAGGTGAATTTGTATATGACCGCCCGTTCTTATGGGGCTCTAAACGAACTGGCCCTGACCTCCATCGTGTTGGCGGTCGTTACAGTGATGAATGGCATCGTGTGCATTTGAATAATCCCCGTGATGTTGTTCCGGAATCAATCATGCCTGGTTACCCATGGTTAGAAGACAATGCTGCAGATGCTGAAACCATTAGCAAAAAAATGGAAGTCTTAAGAACACTTGGTCATCCATACACCGATGAAGAAATTGCAAATGCGCCTAAATTGCTAGAAGGGAAAACCGAGCAAGATGCATTAATCGCCTACCTTCAAGTGCTTGGAACTTCTATTAAGACAAGGAGATAATCATGGAGTACATGAATAGTATTCAAATGCTTTGGACACTTGTCGCCTTCATCGTTTTTGTCGGCATCGTGATATGGGCATGGAGTAGTAAGCGAGATAAAGAATTTGACGAGGCCGCTCATTTGATTT
>Ga0316207_10000437_pt1 | contig 70411 bp, 60 predicted proteins | sample 6weekpyrite_MG_FD_204943 | JGI IMG/M metagenome (GOLD analysis project Ga0316207, IMG submission 204943) | Microbial mat bacterial communities from mineral coupon in-situ incubated in ocean water Damariscotta River, Maine, United States -... | ecosystem: Environmental > Aquatic > Marine >... | reverse complement strand
TGAAAATGGCATGATCACCCCAACCATGAAAACAAAGCGCCAGCGCGTCGAAGACCGTTATCAGGATGCCATTGCCGCTTTTTATGCCGGGCATTAGGACAACAGTGGCTAGTGGCTAGTGGCTAGTGGCTAGTGGCTAGTGGCTAGTGGCTAGTGGCTAGTGGCTAGTGGCTAGTGGCTAGTACAGGATAGCGGTTTTATCCTGTATCTGCCAGATAGTGGCGCTTTCGAGAACAAACAACCCTGCAGCAAGCTGTGGGGGACTAACGCCCAGGGCAAGAGCATGCTTTTTTGGTAAGGCCATCAAATAAAGAATAGCGTCATTCCGGCATGATTTTAGCCGGAATCCAGAGTTTAAAGTCACTGGATTCCGGCTAAAATCATGCCGCAATGACGGTAGTGTAGGAAATGCCTCTATAACAACGCGTATTTGATCAAATTGTGATCAAGTATGATCCTGCCCTGGACTAAATCCAGAGAAGTTAAAGGATTATTCTATTTCGCCGATGAAGAACAGGAGTCAGTACATCCCGACTGACAGGTTCAGGCGCGTGTGGAATAAACTTGCTTACATATAAATTTCTAAACTCTCTACGCGGCCGTTATCTTGCGACGGTCGGCGTTCTTACGCTCGTCATTCTCAGTAGCGCCGGAACCGCCCAGTTCTACCTCTCCCGCACCGAAGCCCAAAGCCTGATTAACATCAGGATTCGCAATGAGGTCATTGAATACAGTAGCCAGATCCGTAATGCTATCCGGCAGGCTGAGGATTTACAGAACGCCTTTATGCTGACTCCACAACAAAAATATCAGCAGACACTTAACCGTTATTTCGACACCGCCCTGCGCAACACCTCAATGCTGAAAAAAATATCCTGGGTTCACAGCATGAAGCTTGAAAAGGATATAAAACAGCTGCACACCAACATCAGCCTGCTAAAGCAGGCATCTGATGAGCTGGCCGGAATACGCAGCCAGGTTGATCGTCTGTTTCCGGCAACCACTGTTCTGCGCAAAGTCATGCTGGTTAACAACCAGAATTTCTATACTGCCGCAAGCCTGGGTCTGAATGAGGTCAACACTACCGACATAAATTCGGCCCAACGTGAAATCCATGAGCTATTTGAAGCCTGTCAACACGAATGGGTGCGCATGATCAGTCATTTCCGCCGCAACCTGTTACTGCTCACGGGCAGCTTCGGTGACTCGAAATCTCAGCTCCAGACGCTTGCACATGACATCAAAGCACAATACAACCATGTCCAGCATTTTCTGGAGATGCTGGACGAAAAGGAACAGCAGGGACAGCTTGGGTTACAGGGCAGCCAGTCGCTCATCGAAATGAAACGCACCTCGAGCAACTGGTGGACAGCCTACGAAAACATGAACCTCGCACATGAATCCGGCGAATGGCGTGCGGATGTCCCTTTTATAAAAAACACCATTCGCCCGCTGTATGACAAAATCTGGCATCAGCTGATGTTGCTCGATCAACATCTCGAGCATTCATTTTCAGCGGATCTCCACAACCTGACTCGGGTTGCCAAAACGAGTACTTACGCACTCTGGGGGCTGGTCGCACTGCTTTTACTGGCAATTCTTGCCGGTTATCACATTTTGCAGCGTAAAATCCTGCAACCGGTCAGCACCGTTACCCGTGCGCTCAGATCAGAAATCTGGGAAGAAAATTCCGGTATTGAAAATCTGCCCTCGGCCGAGCTGGATGAAACTCGCGACCTGATCCAGGCCTTTACCGAAACCTCGCAGAAAATTCGTGACCGCCAGCGGCAACTGGAATACCAGGCCACCCATGATGCCCTGACCTGTCTGCCCAACCGGATCCAGCTTATCAATCACATTAAAAAAGAAATCGTCCGCATCAGTTCACGAAAATTATCCATTGCCATGTTGTTGCTGGATCTGGATCGCTTTAAGGAAATCAACGATACCCTGGGCCATCAGCTGGGTGACCGGGTCCTGCAGGAAGTGTCAGGACGTCTTCTTTCCTGCCTGCGGCAAACTGATTTTGTCGCCCGTCTTGGCGGCGATGAGTTTGCCCTGCTGCTGTCCGGTGCTACGCTTAAATATGCCGAAGAAGTCGCACAGCGAATTGTGCAGAGTCTGCAGGAACCACTAAAAATTGACAGTTTTCAGTTACACATTGGCGGCAGCATTGGCATTGCCCTATGCCCGCTACATGGTGAAGGCCCCGATAGCCTGATCCGTTGCGCCGATGTCGCTATGTATGAAAGTAAGCGACGATCACGCGGTTATGTAATTTACGATCCAGAACGTGACCCCAATAGCGTCAATCGCCTCACCCTGGTCAGTGATTTTCATTACGCGCTCGAACAAAACCAGCTCAGTCTACATTACCAGCCCAAGCTCGATGTCAAATCAGGTCGGGCCATCGGCGCTGAAGCGCTATTGCGCTGGAATCATCCCGAATATGGTTTTATCCCACCAGTTGAACTCATCCCGCTGGCCGAACAGACCGGCATGATAAATGATTTGACACGTTGGGTGCTAAAAACCGCCATGCATCAATGCGCCCACTGGGTTCAGAAAGGCTATGAACTTAGTGTTGCAGTAAACCTGTCAACATGGGATTTGCAGGATCCCAGACTAGCCGACTACATAGAGAAGCTGTTTAAAGATTGCAGTATTGGTCCGCAACACCTGGTGCTGGAAATTACCGAAAGCGTGATGATGGCCGATCCTGAGCATGCGATTGAAACCATGAACCAGCTTGCCGGCATGGGCATTGAGCTGGCTGTGGATGACTTCGGCACCGGCTTTTCATCGCTGGCCTATCTGAAAAAACTGCCTATTCATGAACTGAAAATCGACAAGTCCTTCGTCATTGACATGTGCAACAACGATCATGATGCAGTGCTTGTACGTTCGACCATTGACCTGTCTCACAATCTTGGGCTAAGCGTAGTCGCAGAAGGAGTGGAAGATCAGGATACATGGAATCTGCTGGAAATTCTCCGCTGTGACAAATTGCAGGGCTATTTTATATCCAGACCTATGCCTGCCGACATGTTTGAAGACTGGTTGCTAAACTGGAAAGCCTGCCCCAGTCTGACCCGCTACAGAGCACTTCAGAAATAACTCACCCACATTTCTCATCAACTTGCCATGGGCTGTGCTAATCTCGTAGAAGAACGCGAGTAGGAAAATGGCCATGTTCAAAATTTCATTCTGGAAAAAATTTCTGGATGGAACACCGGAATATCTGGCGTGCCACTATTGGTGGGCTTATCTTTGGCGGCCCGCAATCTAAATAGCTGTTCCAAATACCAGTCCACTTTAGGAATTACCGTTCGTCCTGAGCCTGTCGAAGGACAAGCAGATTAAACACTCAATTTACAGTATTTCCACGTTCATGGTTCGACAAGCTCACCACGAACGTGGAAATTCACAAGTGGACTGGTATTTGGAACGCCTATTTAGTTGATAAACCATGTGGCGTAATTGATAGCGGGGTAACTACCAACTTGTCTACAGTTTGTTAGCTGCGTCAAGTGCAGCATGGAGGGTTTTAAATGCTAGAAGAAGCGAGAGAGGCGCGTCAAGTAGCGGTACAGCACCATAGCTACTATACCAATCTGCAGCACGTTTATTTTTAGCATCGATCAGGAGGGCAACACCGCCTGCCTGTGTTGCAACAAAAAGGCAACGGCGGCCTGCGGCAAGCAATAGTTGCCCATCTAAGCCCTGTCCCTGAATAGAGCGATCGACTGCCAAACGGCCGAGCCTGAATACCGGAACCTCATGGCGAGCTAGCCCACGTTTAACAACTTCTGGGGTACGCTCATAAGCAATAGCAGAAAAAAATCACTCAGAAACCAGCAGATCCGGCTGTGTTCTCCGGCCAATTCTCTGTCCAGTCCTGCGCGTTTTTCAGGCTGCGCGCCTATGGTTCTGTGCTGCTGTTGTACCATCGCGTCGCGATCCCCCCTCGTTGGTGGCAGCCGAGGCAGACGCTGCGTTGATAACGCCCCTTTGCACGAGCCGGGTATGGTTCATCCTTGCCGACTAACAAATAATCTTTGCGGTAGGTTTCCCCCCGGTGGCAGTTGCTGCAATCCAGCATTAATTTATCGGCGTGAATAATATGAAATCGGCCGGTTTTCTCATTCACCGAATAGTCCTTGCCCACATCGATCTCACCGCTGCGGATTTTTTCGGCGAGGCGCGCCAGTTCCCTGTGCGTGGGTGGCTTGCCTGCTTCAACTGCCATAGCATTCGACAGGATAAAACTGGAGAGCACAACCAGTTTCAATATCATGACTGATCGCAACATTAATAATCCCCTCCTTCGAGGACATAATAAACCTGTGGCCGGGTGCCGTATTCCTTCTTCAACTGGGCAGCTTTCTTTTTACCGATGTAACGACTGACATTACTCTGCGCATCGTCGAGATCACCAAACAGGCGTGCGTTGACGGGACAGACCAGATCACAACTCGGCGTGTATTCCGGATCCTTGCCGATACGATCTATCTTGCCTGCGGTCACCGCTTTTTCCAGTTTGTGCCAGCAAAAGGTGCACTTCTCGACCACCGCGGCTTTTTTACGATGCAGGGGATCGCGTTGCTCATCCGGTATGGCTTCGTAGGCTGTCTGTGCCTGCCCCGGATACAGACTCTCTAGTTTCTCATTGAACTGGGGCACGCCATAGGGACAGACGGAGGCGCAGTAGCGGCAACCGATACAGCGTTCGTAATCGATTAACACCACGCCCAGTTCATTCTTGCTAATCGCATTGACACCAATAGCATCACAGACGGTTTTGCAGGGCGGATCCTCGCAGTGCATGCAGTTCATGGTCGTGAATGTCATGCGCACATCAGGGTAGACGCCAATTTCATTTTCGATCATGACATTCCACGGCGCACCCGGAGTAAAGTGGTTTTCCACATGGCAGGCGGCAATACAGGCGCGGCAACCCATGCAACGCTGCATATCAATGACGCGAACGAGTCTGCTCATAATCGCATTCCCCCATCAGGCTTTGTAAAGCTTGCACTTGCTATCATTGAAACTCTCCATACCCGAGACCACGTCCGGATGCGATTCCAGTATGCTGTTAATCCAGATCCCCTGTTTGGCAGAATCCGGAAACGCCAGGCTTTGCTGACCATAGTGGTAGGACACCGCCAGAGTATCGGGTCGGATCCCTTCACTGAGTTTGGCCTTGCCCTGTAATTTGCCAACCCGCGTTTCGATGACCACCATTGCCCCGTCTTCGATCTTCTGGCGGTGCGCTGTCGCGCGATTAATCACGACAAAGTTCTCATTGGTGTCGTGACCCAGCGCATGGTTAAGAATCGGGTTGAGCGCAGTATTGCCGGATTGGTTACGGTACATGCGCTTATAGGTGATCAGGTAGAAGGGATAACGACTGGCCTCAAGATGCGGGGCAGGAAAGGCATGCGCCTTCTCTGGCAGCGGTGCCATGGCCCGTTTGTAATCGTCCAAATCAAGTTCACGGATGCGCTGTGCTTTAACCGTTTGCCTGACTTTATCCAGCGAACCGACAAGTTGCTCGGCATAAAAATGCATCTTGGGCTGATCGGGGCCTTTGAATTTGGCTTCCACTCCCTTCAGGTAGGTGTCTTTGGCAGGCCGTTTTTTACCCGTGAACGCATGTTCGAGGGCATAATCGAAGTCCTTGCCTTTGCTCTTTTCCCGCCACAGATGCTCGACTGCTTCGCGCGCCGTATAGTCCCGGCCGGGTTTCAATGGATGCTTTTTCAGTTTCCATTTCCTGTTGATTTGCCGGATGTACTCGTCGCGGATGCCGAGGCGGCTGGCCAGTTCCCATAGAATCGAGTAGGCATCATGCGGCAGATTATAAACATTGGCCACCGGTTGGCGAATGGCCGTGTGTTTGCTATAGGGCGTATAGCGAGTGGGTGAGAGGTGCCAGGATTCAAGATAGGTGAGATCGGGCAGGACAATATCCGCCATGCTGGCTGTTTCCGATAGCACGATATCGATCGCCACATTATACGTTTTGGCCAACGCCTTAAACTGCTCGCGTGCATTGGCGGTAGAAAATGGCCGGTTGGTGCCGTAAAAAATTTGCATCTCAGGCTCATAGTCCAGACCGTAACGCCCCGGATGATTGGGACTGACACCCACCTGCTGGGCGATATTGTGAGTCGCGTGGGGGAAGAACACGCTTTCCTGTAAATCAATCCGCGTCGGGGGATACTCGGCTTTGGCAGGTTGCAGATAATGCGGTTTTTTTATAGACACTGTGCAGATTGATGCCACCGACCGCGTCGATGTTGCCCAGCAGCATTTGCAGGATTAAACCCGCGCGCCAGCTTTGCATGCCAAACTGTTTTGCAGCCAGACCACGGAAGGTATGTATCGCCACTGGCCGGTAGCGCAGCCGTTGACCATCGACCACCACGGTGGCGCCAATACGCGCCTGCTTACCTAACTCCTGTGCCAGCGACGTTACTTTATCAGCAGGTATGCCGGCATTTTTCTCCACATAATCCGGGGTGATGCCTTTAATGCTATCGGCAAAGATCTGAAATGCTGTGCGATAGGTAGCGCCTTCAATCGTCTGGCGCGTTTGTAATTCCGGTTGCACCCCAACGCTAAAGGGGCGCGCCGATTGACTGTTACGATCCCACACCAGCGGCGTGCCTTCGGCGTTACGCAGAAAATGACCATCAGCGCCGACCAGACAGGGCGCATTAGTGTAGCCGGTCAGGAAAGGACGATCGATCATGTCGGCATCGATCAGTTGCTTCGCCATGCCCAGCAGTAACAACACGTCCTTGCCCGGGCGAATCGGCAGCCATTCATCGGCTTTGGCGGCGGTATGCGACAGTCGCGGTTCGATCACCACCATTTTCATGCCCCGTTCCATGGCATCGGTAGTGGCATGGTCCAAGTCCCAGCTAATCGCCACCCAGCGCGGATCCTCGCCCAGATCTTTTTTCGGATTGGTGCGCTTGAGCGGCGTCTTGATGCGATAAGGATCGTAGGGGTTGAACAGGCCGGACACCCCTTTCGGGCAAATACCGACATTGTAGTACGGCGCCCGCGCCGGATCGGGATAGATGGCGCAAATCACGTTGTTTTCAAGCTTAATGTTAATGCCGCAGAAGTTAACGCAATGGGCGCAGGTCGATTTAACGTGGCGTGTAGATATATTTGGAACGTTGTCGCGGGCGCGAATTGCTGCATGGGCAATCAGGGGCAACGTGATCCCCAGCGAGGCAACAGCGCCCAGCGTTGTAGAGGTCCTGAGAAAATCCCGTCGATTCATATCCATGTTCGTACCCGTTTTTAAATGAGTAAGTTCCTGAATGTTCAGGGCTGAATATCGATACGTACCTTTTCTAGAAAACTTTGCCGTGGTTTAACTTCTGCATGCACCAGATTAAAGTGACAGCCGATGCAGGTTACCGCTTCGCGCCGGGCCAGGCCAGTTCGTGCTGGCGTTGTCCCTGCTCCCGTCGTGCATAAATAGCTTCCTGTTTATGACAACTGTGGCAGTTGCGGCTGTCATCGGCCAGCATTTTGTCGCGCACCCGCCAGGCAAGTTCAATGCGCCGTGCCTGCCATAATTCTGGTCGTTGATAGTCGTTTGTGAGTTCGCCATACAAGTCACGGCTGCCATCAATAATGTGCGACCAGGTGGCTGGCAACAGCCCCCTGGGAACATGGCAGTCGGCACAACCAGCTTGTACGCCACTGGACGTTGTACGGTGCACGGATGTTTTGTAGGTCTGCTCAGCGGCGATATAGGCCTGCATGCTATGACAGGTACTGGCGCAAAAAGCATCGGTGGTGGTCAGCCGGTCAAGCTGTTCGGCTTCCAGCATCAGCGCAATCCCCAGCAGCAAGCCACTGATACCAATAACAATACCAGACCTTTTGAGAAACCGCCCCATAGTGGAAATCCCTGTTCCTCTTTTTGTTCATACATAACAGGAAGCCCTGATTCTCAAAGTGTAGACCACCCTTATATCCGTGCAAAAACTTACCTATGCTATTGGTATAATTTGTATTGCGTTCGACAGCCAAATGATTTGGCAACCGGGAAAAGAATGCCTGTGCAACACATCTACATGCTGATGATGGCTACCTTATTCTTTCAACTAAAGTGCCAGGGCTGGACGTTGGGACTGGCTGCGGCAAATCTGAACGATAGCGTGAGTGGCTACTGGTAAGGCGCCGCCGGTGGATTCAATCAGATACCCGGCAACCGCAGCAAGCGAACAGCCTTCGCACGGCTGCAGGCAGCGTTTTAAGATTCTTTCATTAACTAATTTGAACTCGGAACGGTAGTGATGTCATCTGTGATTTTTCTTTCTTTATGAGAAAAGGTTAAAACTCAAACACTGTCACCATCAATTGAAAATACAGCAGACTCCTGGATTTGGGCAAAAATGCGGGGATAAAAGCGGCGTTCAGGGCCAGATAGTCATTACCCACTGAAATAAAGGGGCCGGCTATTGGGAACGGTTTATTATCCTTGTAGTCATAACGGGTCATGATCACGCCGGCCAGACCGAAATCCACATACAGGCGGCCCCAGTCCGGTGACAGGGGGACGCGGTACTTGCCGCCGCCAGCCAGGTAATTGGAATCCTGGTTGTTACTGTCCCTGAACGTTCCCCCCGCGATAAAGGGAACCCAGCCGTCGATCTGATCGAAGTCATATTCCAGCCCAGGCCCCAGGTTTGTCTCGTTATATTTTTTGCTGCGATCGAAATGATAGGAAATACCATTGAAGGCAAAATATAACTTGTCCGCCAGTAATACGCCGGGCAACAGCAGACAAACAAACACAATTGAAGTACGCATAATACACCCTTGTCATTGAAAAATTTATACAAGGGATATATCGACTGTCTGGAATGTGACTAAAGTAAATTTTCAGTATTTTAGTATCTCGGTCCTGAGGGATCCCCACGAATTTATATCTAAAACCATGCCGGAATGACGGTGAGTGTTAAATTTTTGCGTTAACATATTGATTTTGATCAACATTTTGTGGGGATAACTCAGATCTCGGTCGCAAATATTTAACAGGCCTCAATCTGTTATGAAGCAGCGCACAAAAATTGTACAATTTTATGCTTGTTTCCAGATTCTCAATTAATTTCCATTCAATTATCCTGATATTTACTATTTGAATTCCGGAATTTTCGAATTCAGATACCAGCGCTCCTCCTCTTTATCATAAATCCACTTCTGCGCATCTGTAATCGTGCGTACGACGACACTGGCATCTTTTGTATATTTAATTTCCACCACCTGATCCACGCCTTCCTTGGTTTTTGTTCGGCTCAGCAGACGATAGCCATTGACCTGGATTTTTTTCAGTTTTTTATAGCGTTCAGCGGAAAATTCATCGGGTTCCTTGAGAAAATCGTTTGCCTTCTCCAGATCACCCCAGCGAATTACCTGCTCATAGGCGCGCATAGTACTTCCGAAATTTCGAGTTTTTTTGTTGTCTCCCGCACACCCACCCAGAAATAGAAAGAATCCTAGCAGCAAAATTAATGTACATTTTTTCATTATTTCTGTTTTCTCCTGTTATTTCATCCAGCCTGTCATGTTTCTTTGCAGTATAAATATAATCAGGCCTAAGCCAAAGCAATACGTTATAATTTTGATGGGTTTCACTTCGTTCTACCCATCCTACCCCTGGTTATTGCACGCCGTAGGATGGGTAGAACGAAGTGAAACCCATCAATTGTAATCTCGTACTGAATTTCTTCGATATGATATATAAAAAGACCCTTACTCTTGCCCTGGTTCAACACGCCTGTAGCCGAGATTACCCGTACAATCTGGAGCGCAGCCTGGATGGCATCCGGGAAGCGGCGGCAAAGGGTGCACAATTGATCCTGCTGCAGGAACTGCACAGCTCACATTATTTCTGCCAGCAGGAACAGCCTTCATACTTTGATCTGGCGGAATCCATTCCCGGCCCGACCAGCAACAGGCTGGCCAGACTCGCGCAGGAGCTGGGGATCGTGATTGTCGCCTCCCTGTTCGAAAAACGCGCCGCCGGACTTTATCATAATACTGCTGTGGTGCTTGAACGTGATGGCTCCATCGCCGGTAGCTATCGCAAGATGCATGTACCGGATGACCCCGGCTATTATGAAAAATTCTATTTCACGCCTGGCGATGCCGGTTTTAGCCCGATTGAAACCTCACTTGGACGGCTCGGTGTGCTGATTTGCTGGGATCAGTGGTTCCCCGAGGCCGCCCGCCTGATGAGTCTTGCCGACGCGGATATACTGCTCTACCCCACCGCGATTGGCTGGGACAAACAGGATGACACAGCAGAGCAGCGACGTCAGCATTCAGCCTGGCGTACTATCCAGCAGGCCCACGCGATTGCCAACGGCATTCCGGTGGCCGCCTGCAATCGCTGCGGCATCGAAACGGCTGACGATGGCAAGGGACAGATCCATTTCTGGGGTTCCAGTTTTGTTGCTGGACCACAGGGAGAGTTGCTGGCCGAAGCGCCGACTGACGATGCCGCCGTACTGCTTGTCGAACTTGATCTGTCTCGCAGCGAAACGCTGCGTCGCAACTGGCCCTATCTGCGCGACCGGCGCATCGATGCCTATGCCGATCTCAGTCTGCGCTATCGTGATCACATAAAAGCCGGCCGAGGCTAAGAGGATACCACCTGCGAATGTCTGCCGAAGACGAACAGAAACGCATGGGCAAGTACATGATCATCGGCATGTGGGTGCTGCTGGTGGCGCTGCTGACCCTGATTTTCAACAATATCCTCGAACGCCAGTATAATCCGAACCAGAAACTTGCTTCGCGGCAGGGCGCCGACGGTGCTGAGGTCAGTCTGAAGCGCAATAAATACGGTCATTATGTAGCCAGTGGTCTGATCAATGGTCAACCGGTCGTCTTTATGCTCGACACCGGGGCCACGGATATCGCCGTGCCCGTACAGGTTGCCGACAGGCTGGGGCTGAAACGAGGCCGAAAAAAGATCTACCAGACTGCCAAAGGACCCGCTACTGCTTATGCCACTGTACTTGAACAGGTCAGCCTGGGAGACATTCAGGTGCGTAATGTGCGCGCTTCCATCAACCCGCACATGCGCAGTGAAGAAGTGCTGCTGGGCATGAGTTTCCTCAAGCAACTTGAGTTCACCCAGCGGGGCGATACCCTGACACTGCGTCAATATTAACCATAATCGAAAAAAAGCTGCGTTCGTTACTAAATTTCGTCACGCGTTCCTTGCTTTTTTTTGCAATTCGCTAAAACTTTGATAGCAACTGGCCGATAAAGGCATAAATCTAGCATAACTTAAAATACAGGGAACAAATCCATGAAACGACACCATTTATCCATTGCATTGCTCGCAGGACTTTCGCTTTTTGTCGCATCGTTTTCCGCTCAGGCTGATTTTGTCGGCCTGCAAATTGGCGGCGGTGGCTGGAACCACGATCCCAGTGGTAATTTCCGCTATAAAAGCGGCAGCAGCACCATATCGGCCGATCTTGATACCGATTTGCATATAACGGATAAAACGGAAGGTTACTTCTATATTACGCTTGAACACCCTGTTCCTTTATTACCCAATATCCGCCTGATGTCCACCAGGCTTGAAAATAGCGGCAGTGGCCTGCTTAGTCAGTCAATTGTCTTCAATAATATTACCTATACAGCCAGTGAGAATGTCCGCAGCACACTCAACCTGAACCAGACCGACGTCACCCTCTACTGGGAACTACTGGACAACGTGGTCTCCTTCGATTTTGGCCTGAACTTCAAGAACATCGATGGTGAGGCCGTACTTGTCGGAGACGTTACCGGCACCACCAGTGGCACATTTTCACAAATCATTCCCATGGGCTACCTCATGCTGGGCGTCTCTCCGATGGAAGGTCTGCTCATCAGCGCCGAAACCAGTGTCGTGAAATACAGTGGCAGCACTATCAGCGACTTTAGCGCCAAAATTTCCTATACCACGGATTACTTGCTGGGTGTGGAAGCCGGTTACCGCAAACAGGTCTATAAACTGGATGACATCGATGGCGTCTATGCCGATCTCCAATTCTCCGGGCCTTTCCTCGGTGCTTATTTGAAATTCTAGGGTCTGTTGATCTTTCAGATGTTAGGCTGATTTTGAGAAAATTTTAGTCCTGACAAGGCATTTTTTACGTATCAATGCACTCCATTGATAGTAAAAAATAACGCAGGCAGGGCTAAAATTAGCCAAAATCAGACAATAGATGAAAGATCAACAGACCCTAGAAACTGCCGGAATAAATACCTGCCACAGTGGAGACAGAGATTCATGCAAAAATCTCTGTGTCCCCTGTGACCTCTGTGGTAAAAATAATTTGGAATTGACCCGGATTTTTATTACCCACTTTTTATCCCCAACACCTGTGTTCTAAGGTAGAATACGCGCCTTTTGCCAAGGCCGTTTATCCGCTGTATACACATGTCTGAATTCCTGAGTCCCCTTGCCCCGCCTGCGCCGCTGGCTGCCGGAAATATCACCCGTTGGGGTCAACTGTATGGCAGCAGCTTTGCGCTGGTGATTGCCCGGATGGCGCAACAGCATGCCGGGCCACTGGTTATTACTACGCCTGATGCAAGCAGCGCCCAGCGGCTTGAATACGCCATCCGTTTTTATCTCGGTAATAACCCGGTTCCGATACTGGCCTTCCCCGATCGGGAAACCCTGCCCTGGGATCACTTTTCACCGCATCAGGACATTAGCTCCGAGCGCCTGGCCAGCCTCTATCGCCTGCCTGATCTGGAGCGGGGCATTCTGATCGTCCCGACGCCAACCCTCATGCACCGGCTGCCGCCCCGGGATTATCTGCATGGCCACGCGCTGCTGCTGGAAACCGGACAGAAACTGGATCTGGAAGGCATGCGCCTGCGCCTCGAGTCCAGTGGCTACAGCTGTGTTTCCACCGTAATGGAACACGGTGAATTCGCTGTGCGCGGCAGCCTGCTGGACCTCTATCCCATGGGCAGCCGGGAGCCCTACCGCATTGAGCTGTTTGACGACGAAGTGGAAAGCATTCGCATGTTCGATCCCGAGAGCCAGCGTTCCAGTGAAAAAGTGACGCAGATCCGTCTGTTACCGGCGCGTGAATTTCCCATGAACAAGGACGGAATTAGCCATTTCCGTCAGGCTTTTCGCGCAAAATTTGACGGTAACCCGCAAAACTGCCCGCTCTATCGCGACATCAGTAACGGCCTGGCCTCACCCGGTATCGAATACTATTTGCCGCTGTTCTTCGAGCAGACCGCCACCCTGTTTGACTACCTGCCGGCTAATGCCCTGTTATTGACGCTGGAAAATATCGAGGCCGCAGCCGAAACTTTCTGGCAGGAAACAGGTGAGCGCTATGAACAGATGCGTCATGACAGCGAGCGTCCGCTACTCTCTCCCGCCGAGGTTTTTCTGCCGGTCAACGAGATCTTCGCCGCCTTCAAGCGCTATCCCCGGATTGAGCTGCAGCACTTCAAGTTTGTGCAGCAAAACTCGGCCGGCAGCGATATGCAGTTCGCCACCGCCGCCCCACCTGAACTACATCTGGACATTCGCGCCGAAGAACCGGCCAGCGCATTGAAAACCTTCCTTGCCGGCTTCAAAGGACGGGTGTTGTTCGCAGCCGAAACCAACGGGCGGCGTGAATATCTGCTGGAACTGCTGCACAGCTACGACATCTTTCCCGCTACGGTCGAGAACTGGACGGATTTTCTTGTCGCCGACAACCCGCTGGCCATCACCGTCGCACCACTTGAGCAGGGACTGCTGCTGAATAACCCCGCCCTTGCGGTTATCGCCGAACCCCAGTTGTTCGGCGCCCGGGTCATGCAGCGGCGGCGGCGCAAGAAAAGTTCACGCGATGCCGACAGCATCATCCGCAACCTGGCCGAACTCACCGTCGGCGCGCCGGTGGTGCATGAGGATCACGGCGTCGGTCGTTATCTCGGCCTGCAAACCCTGGATATCGCCAACCAGACGACTGAATTTCTCAGCCTTGAATATGCCGCCAATGACAAGCTCTATGTGCCGGTCAGCTCCCTGCATCTGATCAGCCGCTATACCGGCGCGGATCCGGAACATGCGCCCCTGCACCGCCTTGGCAGCGGCCAGTGGGAGCGCGCCCGGCGCAAGGCCAGCGAGCGAGTCCGGGATGTGGCCGCCGAGTTGCTGGACATCTACGCCCGTCGGGAGGCCCGCAGCGGCTTTAGCTATCCCCTGGACGAAGCCCAGTACCGCGCCTTCGCGGCCGGTTTTCCCTTCGAGGAAACCCCGGATCAACAGGCTTCGATCGATAAGGTGCTGGAGAACATGCGCTCAGACAAGCCCATGGATCATCTGGTCTGCGGTGATGTCGGCTTTGGCAAAACCGAGGTCGCCATGCGCGCCGCCTTTGTCGCCGTGCAGGCCGGCCGCCAGGTAGCGGTACTGGTGCCCACCACCCTGCTCACCCGCCAGCATATGGAGAATTTCCGCGATCGCTTTGCCGACTGGCCGGTGCGGATCGAATCCCTGTCCCGTTTCAATTCAGCCAAAGAACAAAAACAAACCCTTGCCGAACTGGAGACAGGCCGGATCGACATCATCATCGGCACCCACAAACTGCTGCAGAAAGAGATTAAATACAAAAATCTGGGACTGGTGATTATCGATGAGGAACACCGCTTCGGGGTGCGCCAGAAAGAAACGTTCAAATCGCTGCGCGCCGAAATAGATATTCTGACCCTCACCGCCACCCCCATTCCCCGCACCCTGAACATGGCCATGTCTGGTCTGCGGGATTTGTCCATTATCGCAACGCCACCGGCCAAACGGCTGGCAATCAAGACCTTCGTCAGCGAATGGAAACCGGCGCTGATCAAGGAAGCCTGCCTGCGCGAACTCAAACGCGGCGGCCAGGTGTATTTTCTGCACAATGACGTGCAGACCATCGAAAAACAGGTCACTAAATTACAGGAACTGCTGCCGGAAGCGGCCATTCGCCATGCCCACGGGCAAATGCGTGAGCGTGAACTGGAACAGGTGATGTCGGATTTCTATCATCAGCGTTTCAATATCCTGGTCTGCACCACTATTATTGAAACCGGTATCGACATTCCTTCCGCCAACACCATTATCATGAACCGCGCCGATCGTTTCGGCCTGGCCCAGCTTTATCAGCTGCGCGGCCGCGTCGGCCGTTCCCACCATCGCGCCTATGCCTATCTGATCATCCCGCCGCGCAAGACCATTACCACCGATGCGCGTAAGCGACTGGAAGCCATCGAGTCAATTGAAACCCTGGGCACCGGCTTCACTCTCGCCAGCCATGACATGGAAATCCGCGGCGCCGGTGAACTGCTGGGCGACGAACAGAGCGGGCAGATGATAGAAATCGGTTTTAGCCTTTACAGTGAATTACTGGAACGGGCGGTCAAAGCATTGAAGGAAGGCAAAGAACCCGAGCTGGATAAACCCCTGTTCCACGGCGCCGAAATCGATCTGCACACCCCGGCGCTAATTCCGGAAGACTATCTGCCCGACATTCACGAGCGCCTGATCATGTACAAGCGCATTGCCAATGCAACCGATAAGGATGCATTGCGGGAGTTACAGGTGGAAATGATCGATCGCTTCGGTCTCCTGCCTGAGACGGTCAAAACCCTGTTCAGCGTGACCGAACTCAAACTCAACGCCACCCGGTGTGGGATCAAAAAAATCGATCTGGGTGATTCTGGTGGGCGTATCCTGTTCGTTGAACAACCGGACATTGATCCCATGACCATTATCAAGTTGATTCAGGGACAACCAGATCGTTACAAACTCGACGGCAGTGACAAATTGCGCATCATCCGGGAACTGCCGGATGCAGAAGCCCGCCTGAATGCGGCTAACCATTTGCTCGATCGGCTTCGGCCTGAAACATAAGGCCGCTATTATCAGACAGGCAAAAACTACAGCTAAATAGCTGTTCCAAATACCAGATCACTTGTGAATTTCTACGTTCGTGGTGAGCTTGTCGAACCATGAACGTGGAAATACTGTGAATAGAGCGCCTAATCTGCTTGTCCTTCGACAGGTTCAGGACGAACGGTAATACCTAAAGTGTACTGGTATTTGGAACAGCTATTTAGGACTATAGTCTTATACTCTCAACGGGTATGTGATATATAATCGTTAGCTAGCGCCCATCCATAAACACGGATAATTAACGCAGAGAACGCGGAGGCGCAGAAACGCGAAGAAAAAAGTTATTAACAATCAAAATCATATAACCTCTGCGCCTCCGCGTTCTCTGCGTTTAATGCAACCCTTTATGGATAAGGACTAAGCCGAGTAAAATAAAAACAAACGCCCCAAACAAATTAAAGAGAAATCAAAACCATGTTTGAACTTGCTACATCACGCATTGCAATTATTGGCCTGGGTTATGTTGGCCTGCCGCTGGCCGTAGAGTTTGGGAAAAAATTCAATTGCGTCGGCTTTGACATCAACAGCGATCGGATCAGTGAGCTGAAAGCCGGCAAAGACAGCACGCTTGAGGTCGAAGCAGAGTTGCTTGCCGAAGCCGACAAGCTTAGCTTCAGCAATCAAACGGATGCGATTAAAAACTGCAATGTTTTTATCGTCACTGTGCCCACACCCATTGATAAATATCGACGTCCTGATCTAAGCCCGCTGGAAGGCGCCAGCCGCATGCTGGGTAAAATCCTGAAGAAGAATGACGTAGTCATTTTTGAATCCACCGTCTATCCCGGGGCATCAGAAGAAGTCTGTGTACCCATTATGGAAGAGCTGTCCGGCCTCACTTACAACAAAGATTTCTTCCTCGGCTACAGCCCGGAGCGTATCAACCCCGGTGACAAGGAACACCGCGTCACCACCATCAAAAAAGTCACAGCCGGTTCCAACCCGCAGATTGCTGATTTTGTCGATGATATTTACAAGTCCATTATTACCGCCGGCACACACAAAGCCAGCAGCATTCGCGTAGCTGAGGCAGCCAAGGTTATCGAAAATACCCAGCGCGATCTGAATATTGCACTAATCAATGAACTGGCGCTTATCTTTAATAAACTTGGCATTGATACCGAAGAAGTACTGGAAGCCGCCGGCACCAAATGGAACTTCCTGCCGTTTCGTCCTGGTCTGGTTGGCGGCCACTGCATCAGCGTCGATCCCTATTACCTGACCCATAAGGCGCAGGAAATCGGTTATAACCCGGAAATCATTCTTGCAGGTCGGCGCATCAATGACAGCATGGGTGCTTATGTAACGAAACGTATTGTTAAACTTATGACCCAGCGGCGCATTCATGTGGTCGACTCACGAATTTTGATCCTGGGACTGAGCTTTAAGGAAAACTGTCCGGATCTGCGCAACACCCGCGTGGTCGACATCATCAGTGAATTTGAAACCTATCGCGCCCAGGTTGATGTCTATGATCCCTGGGTTGATGCGCAAGAAGCCAAACACGAATATGGACTGGATGTGATATCCGAACCTGAAGCCGGCGTCTATGACGCCATCATTCTCGCTGTGGGGCATAATCAGTTCATTGAAATGGGCGTGGATAAAATTCGGCAATTCGGTAAGACCGATAACATTCTTTACGATGTTAAATACGCCCTGCCCAAAGATCAGGTTGATGGGCGTCTCTAAATAATAAATGTTTCAATATATTTAGTTTTAATTACTTTTTTAAATCTATCAGGAAGAACCACTATGAAAGTTCTGATTACCGGCACTGCCGGCTTTATTGGCTCAGCTCTGGCCATGCGACTACTGGAACGCGGTGATGAAGTTATCGGTATCGACAACCTCAATGACTATTATGACGTCAATCTAAAAAAAGCCCGTCTCGAAAGAGTTAAAGCCTGTAAGGGCTTCACCGATGTACGTATCAACCTTGAAGATCGCGAAGCGGTGGCCGAAACATTCACCAAATATAAACCCGATCGCGTCATCAATCTGGCCGCCCAGGCCGGTGTTCGTTACTCGCTGGAAAACCCGCATGCCTATGTAGACACCAATATCGTCGGCTTTGTCAATATTCTCGAAGGTTGCCGCCACAACGGAGTCGAGCACCTGGTCTATGCCTCCAGCAGTTCGGTCTATGGATCCAACACCAGCATGCCCTTTTCTGTGCATGATAATGTCGATCACCCGGTCAGCCTGTATGCGGCGAGCAAAAAATCCAACGAACTGATGGCGCACACCTACAGCCATCTGTTCCGCCTTCCCACCACCGGCCTGCGCTTCTTCACCGTCTATGGCCCCTGGGGACGGCCCGACATGGCCCTGTTCATGTTCACCAAAAACATTCTCGCCGGCAAACCAATCGATGTTTTTAACTATGGCAAACACCGCCGCGATTTCACCTATATTTATGACATTGTTGAAGGTGTCGTACGCGTACTGGATCGCGTCCCGGAGCCCAACCCCGAATGGAACAGTGACGCCCCCGATTCAGCAACCAGCAATGCGCCCTTCCAGCTTTATAATATCGGCAACAATCAACCGGTCGAACTGATGCACTACATTGAAGTACTGGAAGATTGCCTCGGCAAAAAAGCGGAAATGAATATGCTGCCACTACAAAATGGCGACGTACCCGCCACCTATGCCAACGTGGAAGATCTGATTCGTGACGTCGACTACAAACCGGATACCAGCGTAGAAGAAGGGATTGCCAAATTCGTGGAATGGTATAAGGACTATTTCAAGGTTTAACAATTACACCTTGCCATCAAATCGTTTAACGCAGCCTTGTAGGGTGGGCACGATTTTTGTGCCCACGCGGGAAAAGTCAAAGCGCCGTTTCATATTTTATATGCGTTCCCAAAAAGTAACGCGTGGGCACAAAAATCGTGCCCACCCTACTGCTCTGCGTTTATTTCATCGTAAATAAAAACAACGATCAATCTGAGGCGATCAGTCTGGCACTAATTCGATTGTTGAGCCGCGCAATCCGGTTCCACTGCCCTGCCGTTACATTGCCTGTGCGCGAAGGATATTCATACAGCGCCTGCTCACGCGGAAGGTTGCTAACTTCCAGTTTTATTCCATTATAGTCTGTTACCGCCGTGGCCAGAAAATTGGCGAACTCCACCGATTGCTGCATGGAAACAAGGTCAGAACTCTGCGCCGGGTTCATAATTTCATCACAGCGAGAAAGGGGCAAATCCGCCGCGGCCAGTTGGTACCCTTCTTCAACATTGCCGCGCAGACAGAACTCACCAATATGCGTTTGCAGTACTATCCGGCCCCTGAAATCGGCTGCCTCGGCCATCTTTAACAGTTGCCGGATCTGAGAAAGACGTTGGCTCCCCAGCGCCAGCTCATTATAGGGAAATAGCAGGTTCTGATTGATGGCCCACTCCGCCAGTTTCCAGTTATGCTTCTGCAGCTGTGATTCTGTATCAATATCAGCATTCTGCTGAGCTGCCATGGCATGCAACATTGACTGCAGAGTCTCTTCATTCACTGTCTGTTGTACCGCTATTGACTCTGCACCCGTTATTTTCTGTTGCAGACTATAATTCCAGAACAAAGAGACGCACAGCAACACGAACAGTAGCAGTAACGGCCATTCAGAATGCTTTTCCGGTTGTGGCTGTAAATTAACCCATGTCTGGATTTTCTCATCCAGTTTTTCGGAAAAAGATTTGTTCAGCTTTCCACTATATAACCTGAATGAGGCCTGAATATTCTGCAGTAAGGCGTCAGATTGATCGGACAGAGAGCGGCGTATCTCCCGCAATTCAGCAATTGTTTTATCATCCGACTCGATTTTATTCGGGCGCAATAAGTCACTGCTAAATTTTCGAATGGGACGTGTTACGCTCTTTTCATTGAGCGGTTCGTCACTCGCGACTTCGGCCGCTACTGTTTCCGGCGTCATCGTCAACAGCCCAAGGCGGCGTAGTGCTTCATGCAGCTCGGTAGAAGCCGTCGCCTTGGGCAGAATATCAACCGCACCCAGGGCGCGCGCCTGACTGAGATAAATCTCGCCACTCTGGGAAGTAAACATGATAATTGGTATCGTGGCTGTTTCCAGATTCTTCTTGATATGCCGAATCGCCTCGAAACCATCCATGCCGGGCATCATGTGATCCATGAAAATTACGTCGGGCCGATGTCGCAAAAGATAATCCAGAGCATCTTCTGCAGAAGCTACCGTATGCGCCCTGATACCATAGTTTTCCAGCATCCGCTGCAACACCAGCCTTGCTGAACGGGAATCATCGACAATCAGGGCAAGTTTTTCTTTCATAACCTTATCCGCAGCATAAGCCTGAGCAACTTTCCACAACGGGGCATTGCCAGCCCGGGTTTGGGTTATAATAGTGTAGCTTTGCCGTTAGCAAAGGGCAATTACCCTCTGGTTTTATTGTTTTACCGCATCCATCCGGTAACTGGCATGACAGGCAACACAATTATTCATTAGCTCTGCCAGCTGTTTCAGGGTATGTTCCGGATCGCCCAGCTGTTCCGCATCCAGCGCCAGCTGGTCAAATTTCCGGTGAGTATCAAAGCCAAGTTTCTTAAAAGATAATGGCAATTTACCAACCAGAGAGGAAGGTACACCTTTTTGCGCAGCGGCGCCCACTGTACGCGCCGCGTCTACAACCTTGCCCATCTCTTTATTACTGAGGCCATCGGTAATTGCCTGGACACTGGCAAGAAACACCCGCATTTCAGACAAAATAAGATCGCGCTCCCCGGCTTCCAGCAATAGCGCCTCACGGCCGTCACTGGCCGGCGCTACTGAGCCGACAACAATAAATTTATACCCCATGACCAACAGGGCGGCAAGCAGAAGTCCTGAAATAGACCAGCTTAATTTACACATTTTTTCACTCCAATTTTTATAACAAACAAGTCCGGCTTTCAGTGCAGCATGGATGAAACACCGGAGTAAGATTATGCCACAAGCTTGAATACAGAGCGCTGGTAGCTAATTCGGGTTAGTCGTTTTTCAATCAAATACCACTACGATATTTAACTCTCATGGGGATAAACAGGGCATATGGAACCAGGACTTCATCCCTGGTGGGATACTGAATTATTTAGCTACCGACATAGTTGACGCAGGTCAAATTTGCGACCACACTTATTAACGAGGCACAAATAATGAACCCCCGTTTTTCAAGACCGTTGGCAGCAGGGACGCTGTCGCCGAGCATACAGGGATGTATTTATAGTGTGCCTTGAAAAACGGATATTCATTATTTATGTCCACGTAGTATTTGACCTTACGGGCATACAAATAACTTAGGTATTAAGGATATACGCGGGTTTAATAAATGACAACAGCATCCCCTCAAATGGAGTTTATACCCCACTCCAGCTTCCAGGAACTAATAAATGTGCTGGAACAACGGGGCTATACCTGCATTGGTCCCCAGGTTCGTGAACAGGCTATTCAGTACGATGTAATTCATCATATCGATGAGCTGCCACGAGGTGTGAGTGATGACCAGGCGCCGGGGCATTACCGGCTTAAAAATAGCGGACACGAACGTTATTTTGCCTGGGCTAATGGTCCACAGGCACTAAAACCCCTGGTGTTTTCACCCTCTGAGCCATTATGGCAATCTGCCAATGAAACAAAGGGGCAAATTAAATTCCAGGAAATCCTGCCGGAGAAAAAGCCATTGGCTGTTATTGGCGTGCGTAGCTGTGACATCGCGGCATTATATATCCATGATAAGCATTTCCTCCAGCATGGTTATCGCGATCCCTGCTATCTGGCTCGCAGAGATGAACTGCTTCTGATTGCAGTAAATTGCACCCACCCTGCTAAAACCTGTTTTTGTGTTTCTACCGGTGATGGTCCCTCAGCCCATTATGGCTATGATCTGCTATTGACCGAACTGGATGATGGTTTCGTTATCCAGGCGCACACCGAGAAAGGCATTTCGGTCAAACAGCAACTGCATCTGAGTGCGGTAACGGCGATGCAGCTGGAAGCGCTTGACAGGGCAATGGCGCAATCAAAACAACAGCAACGCCATTTACCATCAAAAGATTTAAGTTATGAGTTGATGGAAAATCTAACTCATCCACGCTGGGAAGAAATTGCAAACCGATGTTTATCCTGCGGCAATTGTACCTCTGTCTGTCCCACCTGCTTTTGTCATAGTGAGGTGGAAGAACCCGCTCTTGATGGAACACATAGCGTGCATTTTCGGCAGTGGGATTCCTGTTTCAGTCAGAAACACAGTTATATTCATGGACTGACGATCCGTCCTGATACCAGCCTGCGTTATCGCCAATGGATGATGCACAAGCTGGGCACCTGGCATCAGCAATTTGGACGTTCTGGTTGCGTTGGCTGTGGGCGTTGTATTACCTGGTGCCCGGTGGGAATCGATTTCACCGAGGAGGCAAGAATAATTTGTGAGGGCAAGGAGTATGACTAACCCCTATTTGCCGATGCAGGCGGAAGTCATAGAACGCATTCAGGAATCGCCAAATATGTATACTCTGCGCCTGCGCTTTACTGATCCGGCAACACAGGCGACCTATAGCTTTGAACCCGGACAGTTCAATATGCTGTATTTATATGGCGTGGGTGAAATTCCGATTTCCATTGTTTCCGACCCAAAAGATGAACACATTATTGATCATACCATCCGTGCAGTGGGTCGGGTGACAAATGCCATGTCCAGTCTCAATGTTGGCGATGTGATCGGTGTTCGCGGGCCCTATGGCCGAGGCTGGCCGCTGCTGGAAGCAGAACAGCGTGATGTTGTAGTTGTAACCGGCGGTCTGGGTTGCGCACCAGTGGTCTCCGTACTCAATTATATTGCTAACCGGCGCGAACGTTTTGGGAAATTAAATATTGTTCAGGGGGTAAAACACACCTGCGACTTCATCTGGCGCGAGCGTTATGACCACTGGCGCGAATTACCCGACACCCGGGTCTTGCTCGCAGCGGATGATGGTGAACCGATATGGCCTTTTCATATCGGCCGGGTCACGGATTTGTTTACACAAATGGAATTTAACAGGGAACATGTAATCGTTATGCTCTGCGGACCCGAGGGGATGATGCGAGTAGTGGTTAAATATATGCTGGAACAGGGCGTCGCTGGCAATAAAATCTGGTTGAGCATGGAGCGTAATATGCAGTGTGGCATTGGACATTGCGGGCACTGTCAATATGGTGGCAAGTTTGTTTGCAAGGATGGCCCGGTGTTTAGTTATGAAGAACTGAAACCTCTGTTTGGCAAGCGAGGCTTTTGATATGGCGACCAAACCCAGGGTGGCGGTACACAAATTCAGCTCCTGTGACGGTTGCCAGCTGGCTTTTCTTAATCTGGGCGAGAATTTACTGAAACTGGCGCAACTGGTCGATATTGTTCATTTTGCAGAAGCGGGTCCCGTTGATGAAGATACGCCGGTGGATATTGCCTTTATTGAAGGAAGTATTGCTACTCCACATGATCAACAGCGGATTGAAAGAATACGCGCTAACAGTCGTTATTTAATCAGTATCGGCGCCTGTGCGACAAGCGGCGGCATACAGGCCTTGCGTAATATGGCTGATGCAAAAATGTGGGTTGCAGAGATATATGCGCAACCTGAGTATATTCACAGCCTTGATACTTCTACGGCTATTAGCAAGCATGTCAAGATTGATTTTGAACTATGGGGCTGCCCGGTAAATGGCCGGCAGGTAACACAGGTTGTACGTAGTTTGCTGTTTTCAGCCGTACCTGAAGTGCTGAATGAAAAGGTCTGTCAGGAATGCAAGCGCCGGCAAAATGTCTGTGTGCTGGTGGCAAAGGGCGAACCCTGTATGGGGCCGGTAACACGCACGGGTTGTGGCGCCATATGTCCTTCTATGGGGCGTGCCTGTTATACCTGCTATGGCCCGGCTGAAAACACCAATGCCCGTTCATTGTGTCAACGTATTGAAGGACTGGGGCTGTTGAAAGATGAGGCGGCAAGACGTTTTTTGTTTATCAACAGTGGCGCAAATGAATTTCATATCGCAGGTCTGGAGTGCGGCAAGGATGAACGCTGATCTCAAACAGCATGGACTCGGAATAAACAAATGATCAATAAAACCATAAATATCCATGTCCCGGTACTTGTCCGTGTTGAAGGCGAAGGCGCGCTGGATCTAAAAATCAGCGACCAGCATATTGATGAATTACGGTTGCGCATCTATGAACCACCGCGGTTTTTTGAGAAATTTCTGGAAGGTCGCAATTACTATGACATCCCGGATACGGTAGCCCGGATCTGTGGCATTTGTCCGGTGGCCTACCAGATGAGCGCCGTACATGCAATAGAGTCCATATTTGAGGTTGAAACCAGCGTCTGGACCCATGGCCTGCGCAGGGTGATGTACTGTGGCGAATGGTTACAGAGCCATAGCCTGCATATCCATATGCTGGCAGCGCCTGATTATCTTGGCTTTAACAGCATTATAGAGATGTCTGCTGAATACCCTGAAGAAGTACAGCGCGGACTTAGACTTCAGGCGCTGGGTAACGAGCTAATTAGTTTATGCGGTGGGCGTTCTGTGCATCCGGTTGGCGTCTGCACAGGCGGGTTTCATAAAGCACCGACAAAAGAATCTGTAAGACAGATCCTTGCACGGCTACATGATGCAATAAAGGATGTAGAAGATCTGGTTAAATGGACTGCATCACTAAATTTGCCGGATGATGAACAGGACTTTACATCTGTCGCCATGCGTCATGCTGATGAATACCCCATGAACAGCGGCCGCATCGTATCCGATAAGGGGCTGGATATCGGTATTGATGAATATGAAAAATATTTTACAGAACAGCATGTACCCCATTCAACCGCATTGCATAGTTTATTAGAGGGACAACCCTACTTGCTTGGGCCGCTGGCCCGAATTAATTTAAACCGGGATAAGTTACCACAGGCGGTCACATCGGTTATGGATGCATCGGGCATCACTTTTCCCAGTCGCAATATGTTCCACAGCATTGTCGCACGCGCAGTGGAAATCCATTATGCAATCCTGGAAGCCATACGCCTGCTGGAAAACTATGCCCTGCCGGAAAATCCGCATGTGGATGTAACACCCGGGGCCGGACTCGGTTTTGGATGTTCTGAGGCGCCCCGCGGATTGCTCTGGCATCGCTATGAACTGGATAACATGGGACTGGTTGAAACAGCGCGCATTGTCCCACCGACAAGCCAGAACCAGGCAAGAATAGAACAGGATCTGCGCCGCTCACTTGAGCATCTAGGGCTTGATAAAGATGAAAATGTTTTGCGGTTACATGCGGAGAAAGTAATCAGAAATTACGATCCCTGTATTTCCTGCGCAACACATTTTCTGCAGATGAAGATCGAACATCAAAATAACAATACAGCGTCTTCAGCTAACTGCAGAGCACCGACTAAAGATAAGGAAAAAATCAGGGTAATTGGGATTGGTTCTCCTTTTGCAGAAGACCAGCTTGGCTGGAAGGTGATTGAAAAACTGCAGAAAAAATACAGCGCAGATACGCAGAAAAAAAATCATTTATTGTTCCAGTCACTGGACAGACCCGGCCCGGCATTACTTGAATACCTGAAAGATACTGCCAGGGTTATCCTGGTTGATGCTCTGAAAAATAGCGGCCAGGTGGGACAGGTTCAACGTTTGTCTCTCGATGATGTGGAACAGTTCAACCCAACTGCCCTTTCCAGTCACAGCATTGGAATAGCTGAAACGCTGGAACTGGCTAAAGTGCTTGAACCCCGTCAGGGACAGCATCAGGAAATAATACTTATCGGCATGGAATTAGATCAAAATAGCCATCAGGCTATCAAGGAAAAATATATTGACAGGCTGGTGAAGCAGATTGAAATGGAATTTTAACCGCCGGCGACAAAGCTTAAACTTTTCACGCCGGGGCAGCACCCGATGCTTGATTTCCAGCAATTTCCCGGCGATGTTCCTTCGCCAGCAACAGGTAAACCGCCGGCACTACAAACAATGTAAACAGTGTGCCAATCCCCAGGCCGGTAGCGATGGTCAGGCCTATATGAAAACGGCTGACCGCGCCCGGGCCGCTGGCGAGCAGGAGCGGAAACATGGCTACAATCATGGACACGGTAGTCATCAGGATGGGCCGCAGACGAATCGCAGCAGCACGTTCCACCGCCTGTCGCTTGTCCAGCCCTTCCCTGAGCTGTAACTGGTTGGCAAACTCGACAATCAGGATGCCATTTTTGGCGATCAACCCAATCAGGGTAATTAGACCCACCTGGGTATAGATATTTATGGTTGCAAAGCCCAGCGTGATAAACGCCAGTGCGCCGGCGATCGACATGGGCACCGATACCAGAACAATCAGTGGATCACGCCAGCTTTCGAACTGGGCCGCGAGCACCAGATAGATCACTAGAATAGACAGAAAAAACGTCACTACCAGCGCGCTGCCCTGCTGAGTAAACTGACGCGACTGCCCGGCGTAGTCCCAGCCAAAGCCGCGCGGGAACAGATCGTGCGCCGTCTCTTCCAGGTAGGCGAGCGCCTCTCCCAGTGGCACACCCGGCGCCATGACGCCCATCAGGATCAGCGAATTGAGCTGCTGAAACTGGGTGCGCTGGCTGGGTTCAACGCTTTCCTTTAACTGAATAAATGCATCCAGCGGCACCAGCGGCGCGGCGCCCAGATCACGCGCGGCATTGGTCGGTGCCAGACCGGCCGACAGGTTGACCAGTTCGCCGGAACCGGGCCGGATGTAATAGTCCTTCAGCATAGCGGGTTGCAGGCGGAACTCACGCGCCACCTGGGGAATAACCTTGTAACTGCGGCCTTCAAGACTGAAACGGTTGACATCATTACCACCCAGCAGGGTCGCCAGATTACGTCCAATATCGGCCATACTGAGGCCCAGATCGCCGGCGCGATCGCGATCGATCACCAGGGTGGTGCGTGGGCGCGTGTATTGCACATCTTTCATCAGAAACATAAAACGGCCGCTACCCATAGCGCGGCCGATCAACTGATCGGCCATGGCATCCAGCGCCTGATAGTCGGCGTCGCTGGTGATGACAAACTGCAGTGGCAGGCCGCCACCGGAACCTGGCAGGCTGGGCCGTGGGAATACCGCAGTCTGGAAGCCGGCGATACGCGCCAGCTTTTGCTGTATTTCCGGTTGCACCTGCATCTGCGAGCGCGGTCGCTGTGATGGCGGCTGCATTTTAAAACCGCCAAAGGTAGTGGTGGGATCACCAAGTCCCAGCAAAAAGAAGCTTTCGTGATACTCAGGCACGCTTTCAAACGCGCTGACAATCTGCCTCGTATAGATCTCATTGTATTCCAGCGTAGCGGTCTGCGGTGCGGTAGCCTGAAAAAACAGGATGCTCTGATCTTCCACCGGCGCCAGTTCGTTTTTGCTGGTGACAAACATAAAGAAAATCGACACCAGCACCACAAAGGCAAACAGCAGTATCGCCGGCAACGCGTCCAGGAAATGGTGCAGACGCCGCTGATAAGCCGCCGCCAGACGTTCAAACCAATGTTCGACCCATTGTTCGAAGCGCCCCTGCTGGCCGTGCGCCTTGAGTACCCTGGAGGACAGCATCGGCGACAGGGTCAGCGCCACCACCCCCGAGATCAACACTGCACCGGCCAGAGCAAAGGCAAACTCGGTAAACAGGGTGCCCACCAGTCCCCCCATAAAACCGATCGGCGTATATACAGCCACCAGTGTCGTGGTCATGGCAATCACCGGCAGGGCCAGCTCACGCGCACCGATCAGCGCCGCGTCGAAACGTGACTTACCCATTTCAATATGCCGGTGCACGTTTTCAACCACGATAATAGCGTCGTCCACCACCAGGCCGATCGCCAGCACCATCGCCAGCAACGTCAGCAGATTGATAGAAAAGCCCATCAGCAGCATTAGAAACGCGCCGCCCACCAATGACAACGGCACCGCTACGGCCGGCACAATCGCGGCGCGCATCGAACCCAGCGACAGATAGATCACTATCAAGACTATGCCGACCGCTTCGACCAGGGTATTGAACACTTCGTCGATAGAATCTTCAATAAAGACACTGGCGTCGTAGGGTATGTGCGCCTGCAGACTTTGCGGCAACTGTTTGCGGATTTCCGGCATCAGCTCGCGCACGCGTTTGGCGACGTCCAGCGGATTGGCGCCGGGCGCCTGCTTGACGCCAACAAAAATAGCCGGCTTGCCTTTGTACCAGCTAATGGAATCATAGTCCTCCGCACCCAACTCGGGCGTGGCCACGTCTTCCAGCCGCACCAGCGCGCCATCTGCGGAGCGCACCACCAGTTTGCGAAAATCTTCGACGTTGGCGAGATCGGTGGTAGCGGTAAGGTTAATCGCCGTATAGGCGCCTTTGGACTGACCAACGCCGGCCAGGTAATTGTTGACGCGCAGCACCTCGCGCACATCATTGGCGGTTACATTCAGCGCCGCCATGCGTTTAGGATCCAGCCAGATACGCATGGCAAAGGTCTTGTTGCCGATCAACTCGGCCTTGGCCACGCCGGGTACGGCCTGCAATTGCGGCTGGGCAACGCGCAACAGGTAATCGGTTATCTGTGACGGCCGCATGCTCTCGCTGTAAAACGCCAGATACATAAGCGCAGTCGTCTCTCCGGTGGTGGAGTCGATCACCGGGTTATCTGCTTCATCCGGAAGTACATTGCGCTGGCTAGCCACCTTGGCCTGGATCTCCGCGACCGCGGCATTAGGATCGTGGTTGAGTTCCATGTGGGCTTCGATGGTCGAACGGCCCTGGGTAGAACGCGCGAACAAATAATCAATCCCGTCTGCCTCAGCGATCGCCTGCTGCAGCGGTGTTGTGATAAACCCTTTGACCAGTTCACTGCTGGCGCCCGGGTAACTGGTAGTCACACTGACCACGGTATTTTGAGTTTCCGGATACTGGCGCACTTCCAGTGAAAACATCGCCCGAATGCCAACCAGCAAAATCAGCAGGCTAATGACGCTGGCCAGTACCGGTCGATTGATAAACAGATCAGTGAATTTCATCTACCGTTAACCTGGCCATGCAGGGATGCACTGTTGTCGACTGTCACCCGTTGGCCTTTGCGCAGTTTGTTCTGCCCGGCCGCCACCACCTGCTCACCCGCCTGCAGACCTTCGATGATTTCCACACGGCCGGCGCGCACTTCACCGGTTTTCACCGGCCGGTTTTGCACCACCAGGCTGCCATCCTGTTGCCGGATAACAAACACCGACTCGCCGTAAGGGTTATAGGTTACCACCGTGCGCGGCAGCGTGAGGATATTGTTGCGCAGCGGCAGTACCGTGTTGACCTCGGCAAACATGCCCGGTCGCAACAACTGATCCGGATTATCCAGCATCGCCCGTAGGCGCAATGTGCGCGTACCGGTATCGATACCCGGATTGACCACGCTGATCACACCCTTGAAGCGACGATCCGACCAGGCCTGCACCTCGACTTCCACCGCCTGCCCGGCATGTAGCTGGGCAAGGTGGCGTTCCGCCAGATTATAGTCCACATAGATGGGGTCCAGCGCCTGCAGAGAGACAATAGCGTCCCCCGGAGACAGGTATTGCCCAAGGGTAATATCGGTAATCCCCAGCTGCCCGCTAAATGGCGCCCTGATAGTTTTCTTCTGGATCAGGGCGCGCTTCGCAGCCACCGCCGCCCTGGCGCTGTCGAGGTTGGCGCGCGACGCATCGTAATCGGAGCGCGACACCGTTTTATCCTCGAGCAGTTTGCGCGCGCGCTCGAACTGCAGTCTGGCCAGGGTGCGCTGGGCAATAAGACCTCGCAGATCAGCTTCGTCAACGCTATCATCCAGGCGTAGCAAGACCTCGCCGGCGTTCACTCTCTGACCGGATTTGGCAAGGATCTCACTTACCTGACCAGCCACCTCGGTGGTAACGAAAATGCCCTGGGTCGCTGTCACACTGCCGACGGCATGCAGATAGGGCTGCCAGCTTTCCACTCTAACCTCGGCCGATGCGATTACCGCCGGTGGGGGTGGTTGAGACATCATGGCCGCCATTTGCGCGCCGCTGTAATATTTCCAGCCGAAAATCCCGCCGAAGATCACAAGCAGAAATAGAACCACCAGAATCAGACGTTTGCTCACGATGCTGTTCCCTAAACTGTGTCAAAAGACAGAATGCGAACTGTAACAAAAATTCGTCAGGTTTGAATTAATTATCTAAACATCCGCGTTCTTAGAACGCGGACTTGCCCTAAGCCCCCTAAAAGGGGGCTGATTGCCAGCCTTCTTAGAAGGCTGGCTAGGGTCTGTTGATCTTTCATCTATTGTCTGATTTTGGCTAATTTTAGCCCTGCCTGCGTTATTTTTTACTATCAATGGAGTGCATTGATACGTAAAAAATGCCTTGTCAGGACTAAAATTTTCTCAAAATCAGCCTAACATCTGAAAGATCAACAGACCCTAGTAAGTTGTCCCAATTTCATATTATTTCCTAAAATCCAACTCTTGTTGCTGGCGTTCACGCTTTTCCTGATATTTTACATACTTAGGACGCACACGGAAATTAACTTTCCATGTTTATCTACCTATGATCTAAATAACTGCATGAAGCGTAACCTTTAGATGGATCCCCTATCGCTGCATCGAGATGAGTTCAGAGGCGATTGGAACTACGCGTTACATCCCCGATAAAGTTGGAAAACTAATTTTGATCAAAGCCCTTACGTATGATCTCAGCATCAACTCCTACCGTATCCACACAATATCCCTTTGCCCAGAAATGGTTCCCCCAATCGGGCTTTTTCCTCAAATATGGAAATTTAGTGCTGTTCACCCTTCGACAAGCTCAGGGCGAACGGTTTTACTGGACAGGAATTAGGAACACTTAATTTAGCGTTGAGAGAAAAGAAAGGGGGCGGCGGCTTGCTGCGAAGTACTTATGGTAGGTGCGCCGTCTACCCTACGGGTGAAATGCCCGTATTAGGGTGCACAGGTGAGGCGCACAGATGTTCGCATAAATGCGAACCTGAAGGAATAGATTTCATTTAAACATCTAAAGCTGCTACTGCCATAACAATCGTGATAATAGCGGCCAGCCCCCAAAGCGTGGCAAATAGATAGCCAATTTTTATGTTCAAAGGGGTCCCGATACGGATACCGCGACATTGCATCATGAATCGAGTTGTTAAATTTCGACCTGCAAAATAGAGATAACTCCCCCCGCCGACCAGTCCAAAATAAACCCAGGATGTGCTGTTCAACATAAGCAGTATTCCGGCAACCGGCAAGGTCCATATAATCATCGCGTCCCAGATCGCTTCACCGCGTGTGTCAATGTAAAAGATGGGATCAACGTCGGCTTCCGCTTCGCCCATCCCCAGTTTTGCACCGAGCCGTGGTGAAATGGCATAGATGACTTGTCCTGCCCAGGCAATGAGTGTCAGAACAGTAAGAAATGCGCCCCAAATTACGTCCATTGCCCGCTACTCCGTTTAATATTTGGTTCAATTTAAATAAATCGCGTCAAAGTGCACAACCGTCCATAAAATGTAGGCCAGGCCCACTAAAGCGCCGAAAGGAAATGTGATAAACCAGCTTAATGTCATCATCGGCTTTTCGAATCGTAAACTGGTAGCCGTGGTCATAATGTTGGCCCACACCCACCAGAAACTTACCAATGCCAGAAGATAATAGCCCCATCGAGGGGTAATAAACACGAGGACAATACCAACTATATTTACTGGACAGGCCAAAATAATATCGGCGAAGGCGATGCCGTAATGGGACTTTTGTTTATGCCAGCAGTCAAACGAACCATCCGCGTTTTTCAACGCTTTACCTTTCAGGACCATCATTTGCCAGCCAAACACCATTAAGCAATAAAGGCCCATAATGCCAAGCAGCGCATACAGACTGATTTGTGAGAGGATGGATAAATCCTGCATGTGATTCTCGTATCGTATTCTTAGCTAATGACCTGCGGAAGCTAGAAAGCTATTGCAATAACGGTCAGGCTTGCCGATAACGACCTCATCTAAATTTCCCTACGATAAACGCCTGCAACCGGCCAATAGCGATCTTACAAAATAGTCTCTGAGATGTACTGAATTTATCTGCGCTCCGGTTCCATTTATTCGATCATGTCTGTCTGCTTGTTCACTGAGCCTTATTGATAAATGGTCTCCACCATGCCTCACGGCCACCCACCTGCCCAGGATTGACCACTTCTCCAATTTTAGGTGTAAGATAATCGATACCAGCTTGATTAGCTGCAATCAAAAACCGCTCGATCGGTTCGTGCCAGGGGAACATCCCAAGATCAAAGGTGCCCCAGCCGCCAGGCACCATCAGGTTAGCCCTTACGGCCTGATGTGCCTTGACCGCCTGTTCGGGGGTGTAATGGACCTCCTTCCAGCCTCTTATTTCACCGTAGGCCCCGATCTCAAAGAAGGACACATCGAAAGGTCCTAGTCGTTCGCCGATCTCGTAGAGCCCCTTAAACCAACCAGAGTCCCCGCTAAGGTATAGATTCCGTTTTTTTCCTCGAATCCCATAGGAGGCCCAAAGCGTCATGTTTTTGTCAAAAATTCCCCGCTCGGAAGTATGTTTGGCTGGAGCTGCGGTAATCGTTAAACTATCAATGGATTTTGTCTGCCACCAGTCAAGTTCGGTTATCTTTTTATGAGATACTCCCCACTCTTCCAATAATTTTCCTACGGCTAAAGGTGCGATAAAGTGCCTGGTCCTGGGAATAAGCGCCTTAATAGAATCCTCGTCCAGGTGGTCGGAATGATTATGCGTAATCAATACCACATCAACCACCGGCAGGTTGTCCATTGAAGCAAGTGTTTTAGAATATCGTATAGGACTAAACCATCCATAGGAGCCTGCTCGTTGTGAAAACATGGGATCGGTCAGGATCACTTTGTCATCAATCTTAATAAGAAAGGTTGTGTGCCCTAGCCATGCGAATTGTAAGTCTCGCTGCCCATCCCAGTGGGAAATATTAAATGGTTCCACAGGCAGTGGGGGACTAGCTATAGATCCTTTTGGTTTATTGAAGAAATAATCCCAGAAGGTCATCAGACTTTCCCCCCATTCAGTAGCTGGAACCCGTTCCGGATTTTGGAATGTTTCACCATTCCATTGTGGGCTTTCTGCAATGCGTTGCTGTCGAATCAAATCAGCAGCATTTGTAGCGGTAGAACATCCAAACAAGGAGATCTGCATAAGAAAGAATCCAATCATAAAGGGGTTATTCATTACTCATACGTTAGTTCTTAAGCTGTTCAAAAAACAGGCGCCAATCCGAGTTTAGCTCGACCGGATAATTCATCTCTTTCAGGATGAGCGCGTTTTGCATTCTTTGCTAAGTATTCCATCGCACGCTCCACGGTTGCTATGAGCGTCCTATGACAATGCAGTAAGGAACGATAGATTGCTGGCATCACATGATAGAAACACATGGCTACTTTTCTCGTAGAAATGGGCACCTGCATAATTCTCTGCGTCATATGCGCACAGTAACGCTTCATTTAAATACCTCCTTGTTTTTTTATTCCTCAGAAAAAACGACGGCCTTATCATTATTTCAGTTCATCATGTTCACGTCGCTCAACATGTAAGCGGATAAAATGTTGTGCCCGGTTTCATGACACGCGCGTCACGGGTGGGAATAAATGCGCTATTTCATCCCCCTTGTCTCCTCATGGTAGTCCATTCTGCTCCATCCACGACTACCAGTGATAACCCACAAACAGTCCGGTATGTACGCCACCCGCCTCTCTTTTTGTATTAAATAGTGTGACGTCAGCCTGTGAGTAGCGGATGTCAAACCCCAAATTGATCTGTGGACCCACTGACCAGTAGGTGCCCGCCCCAGCCAGAACCCCGCGCCAGAATCATCTTTCTCTACGGTAGTCGCACCGGTTTTACGCTTAATCTTGCCTGACAACACGGCAACGCCGCCACCAAGATAAGGGCGAAATGCCGAACCGGTATCTTCCCAGATCTTGCGTACACCGATATGGTTTTCAAACGTAAAACCTTCATCCTTGTTCACACCGCTTTCGTGCACATCCGCTGATCCTAAAAAGTCGATGGCGATACTTACGGGCCAGTCCACTTTCCTGAAATCAACCAGTACTCCCAGTTCAAACTGATCTTCAACGGGTTTCCAGTCGTTCTCGTCTAATTGCTTCTGGCCTATTAGAAAGTTCGCGTTACCTGTCCAGCTTCCCGCCTGGGCCAACGGCATAACCAACATACCTGACAAAGCTAAATAGGCGTTTCAAATACCAGATCACTTGTGCCTTTCCACGTTCGTGGTGAGCTTGTCGAACCATGAGCGTGGAAATACTATGAATAGAGTGCTTAATCTGCTTGTCCTTCGACAGGCTCAGGACGAACGGTAATACCTGACGAACGGTAATACCTAAAGTGTACTGGTATTTGGAACAGCTATTTAGTACAAAAATGATGAATGTTTTATTACTACAAGCTTTTGATACCGTATCGTTTTTTCATTTCGAACTCCTTTTCCAGGAATTAGCAGTAAATAAATGAATCACAGTAACCGGTAATCACTAACTTTTCACGAACAGTAGCAGGAGGACAATGACTTGCAGGTTACATCTATGCCTTCAATTTAGGATTTTCCCGACACTGTCATAATATTTTTGCCTTATTGCGTGACCGGTTTCAGCATATCAATGAACCTCTACAGGGTTCTCCAAAGAAAGGATTCTGTCAATGATCTATATCAACTTTCCAACATATACAAAATCGTTAATAATTACTAAAACTTTGGCATTGGATTTTGTATGTATGACCTTTACTCTTTTGCTCCCGCCAAGGTAATTAGCTATACATATTACCCGCATGCTTGCTTTCCAATAAAGGATAAACCTGGTCTTTTAAATACCATTCAACCACGCCTTCTCAGGAAACAATATAACCTTCAATATTAATGTTATACTTACATTCTAGGGAAAGGGAATGACAAAAACACAGCAAATACCACATGAACCTCTTGGCGAAGAGGTCGTGTTTCACGTCCACGGTGTCACCAAGATTTACCAGATGGGTGAGGTGCAGGTGCATGCCCTGCGCGGCGTAGACCTGGATCTGTATAACGGGGAATTCACCGTGTTGCTGGGCGCCTCGGGCAGCGGCAAGTCCACTCTGTTAAATATCCTGGGCGGGCTGGATACCCCCACAGAGGGTCATGTGTATTATGGCGATCGCGATCTGACCCGCGCCACTGAGGGGGAGTTGACCAAATACCGCCGTTACCATGTCGGTTTTGTCTTCCAGTTTTATAATCTGATCCCCAGTCTCACCGCACGCGAAAATGTCGCCGTGGTGACCGAAATTGCAAAAGCCCCCATGCAACCGGAAGAAGCCCTGCAACTGGTTGACCTGGGCAATCGCATGGATCACTTCCCGGCCCAGCTTTCCGGTGGTGAACAACAGCGGGTGGCCATCGCCCGCGCCATCGCCAAGCGGCCGGATGTGTTGTTGTGCGATGAACCCACCGGCGCTCTCGACTCCAAAACCGGCATCGTAGTGCTGCAGGCCCTGCAACGGGTCAACCAGGAGCTGGGCACCACCACCGCCGTGATCACCCATAACGCGGGTATTGCGCAAATGGCGAATCGAGTCATCCATCTCACCGACGGACGCATCAGTGAAGTGCACGTCAACGAGACCCGTCTGGCTCCCCATGAACTGAGTTGGTAATGCAGCGATGAAGGCCATCGACAAAAAACTCTGGCGTGAACTGTGGGGCATGCGCATGCAGGCGCTGGCGATTGCCATGGTCATTGTCGGTGGCGTGGGTATTTTTATCATGTCGTTGAGCACGCTCGACTCGCTATATGAAACCCGCGAAAGCTATTACCGCAGTCATCACTTCGCCCAGGTGTTTGCCTCGCTCAAGCGCGCACCGCTAGCGCTGATCAATCGCATCGAGGAAATCCCCGGTGTTGATAAGGTCGAAACACGTGTGGTGGCTTATGTGAATCTCGACGTGGCTGGCTTCAACGATCCGGTCAGCGGACATCTGTTGTCACTGCCCGATAACAGTTCCGGGTTGTTAAACCAGATCTACTTACGCAAGGGTCGGCTGCTTGAGCCTGGCCGCGATAATGAAGTGATTCTCAGCGAGGAGTTTGCTCGTGCTCATGACCTGCAACCCGGTGATAAACTACACGCCACTATCAATGGTCGGCGCAAAACGCTCACCGTGGTCGGCCATGCCCTGTCACCGGAATACATTTATCAAATTGCGCCCGGTGCCATGTTCCCCGATTACTTGCGCTACGGCGTGTTATGGATGGCGCGTAAACCTCTGGCCACTGCCTATGATATGGATGGCGCCTTTAACGATGTCACGCTCACCCTGGGCAAGGGCGGCAACGCGCAGGATGTCATTGATCGCCTCGATGACATCCTTAAATCCTACGGTGGCATCGGCGCCTATGCCCGCAAAGATCAGCTTTCCAATCGCTTTTTATCCGAAGAACTCAAACAACAGCAAACCATCGCCACGGTGTTTCCAATAATTTTTTTCGGCGTGGCCGCGTTCCTGCTCAACGTCGTCACCAGTCGCCTCATTAGTCTGCAGCGCGAACAAATCGCCGGCCTCAAGGCGTTTGGCTATAGTGACTTCGCCGTGGGCCTGCATTACACCAAACTGGTGCTGATGATCGTGACGCTGGGTATCATCGGCGGCATCGGCGCTGGCATCTGGATGGGCAAAGGCATGAGCAACATCTATATGGAATTCTATAGCCTGCCGTTCATGATCTATATGCTCAAACCACAGGTCATTATTGCCGCGGCCACGGTCAGCATGGCGGTTGCTATCCTTGGCACATTGCACGCCGTGCACAGTGCCGCCCGCTTGCCGCCGGCCCAGGCCATGCGACCGGAAACGCCCGCCCTCTATCACGCCACCCTGCTCGAACGCCTGGGCCTGCAACGCTGGTTTTCCCAGCCGACCCGTATGATTCTACGCCATATTGAACGCCGCTCCCTGAAGTCGCTGTTAACCACGCTCGGTATCAGCATGGCCTGTGGCACCATGATGATTGGTGGTTTTCAGGAGGGCGCCATTGATCAAATGGTCGAGGTGCAATTTGGCATGAGCCAGCGCAGTGATCTTACCGCCATCTATACCGAACCGACCTCGCAACGCTCGCTTTATTCGCTACGCAGTTTGCGGGGAGTGGAGCATGCCGAAGGTTTTCGTGCGGTGCCGGCAAAGTTACAGTTTGAACACCGTTTTTATCGCACTTCGGTACGGGGCATTCAGCCCGACGGCAAGTTGATGCGCCTGCTCGATACCGATCTGGAGATCATCGACCTGCCACCAGAAGGTGTCATCCTTACCGACTACCTGGCTGAACTGCTGCATATCCAAACTGGAGACATGCTTACCATCGAAGTACTGGAAGGCAATCGACCTGTGGTGCAGGTGCAGGTAGTGGGTACCGCCAAAGAATATCTGGGAGTGACTGCCTATATGCAACGCGAGGCGTTGAACCGCTTGTTAAAAGAAGGCAATGCTATCTCCGGCGCCATGTTAAAAGTAGATGAGCGTTACCAGCGTGAGGTATATGCCGAACTCAAGGACATGCCACGCATTGCCGGCGTGGTCGAGCAGAAGTCGGCCATCAAGGCCTTCCACGAAACCATGGCCGAAACCATATTGTTCTTTACCTTTATCACCACCTTGCTTGGCGGCAGCATCGCCTTTGGCGTGGTTTACAACAGCATGCGTATTGCCCTGTCGGAGCGCAACCGCGAACTGGCCAGTCTGCGCGTGCTGGGTTTCGAGCGCGGAGAGGTCGCCTATATTTTGCTTGGCGAACTGGCCCTGCTCACGCTGGTGGCTATTCCGTTGGGCTTGCTGATTGGCTATGGCCTGTGTGCTTATCTGGCATTTCAGTTTGACAGCGATCTGTATCGCATTCCGCTGGTGCTGGGCATGAACGTCTATGCCTTTGCCGCCATGGTGGTGATCGTTTCATCCATGATTTCCGCCATTATGATCTGGCGGAATCTGGCCCATCTCGATATGGTGGCCGTACTCAAGACCAAGGAGTGAGTCGATGCTTATCCTGTTACGAAAACATCCACTTATCACACTCATCACAGTACTGATTATTGGCCTGTTGGTATGGGGCTTCTGGCCGCAACCAGTACTGGTCGAGACCGTTGCTGTAAAGCGTGCGCCATTAACCGTCACGATTGAAGAAGAAGGCCGCACCCGGGTTATCGATCGCTATATCATCTCGGCGCCGGTGGATGGCGTCGCCTGTCGCCTGCAACTGAAAGTCGGCGATTCTGTTGAACAGGGCCAAATACTACTAGGGATCACGCCTTTGGCGTCACAGGTGCTGGATCCACGCAGTCGCGCCCAGGCCCAGGCCCAGGTTGCTGCCGCCAAATCCGCCCTGCGCGCCGCCGAGGAACAGGCCCGCGCCGCCACAGCCGCTGCGCAACTGGCCCGCAACGAACTCAAACGCCTCCGGCCCCTGATGGACAAGGGGGTGATTTCACGCAATGCCTTCGACAAGGCTGCAACCGAGGTGCAGACCACTGCCGCCGCCCAACGCTCGGCCGACTTCAATGTCGAAGTGGCCAGGTACGAACTGGACGCGGCGCGCACCACCTTGCAATACTCGGCGGCAACGAATACGGGTTTGCCGGCAGAACGGGTGCCGATCCGTTCTCCCATCACTGGCAAAATTCTCAAAGTCGCGCGCGAATGCGAAGGCCCGGTGCGCACCGGTGAACCGCTGCTGGAGGTAGGTGACCCCTCGGCGCTGGAGGTAGAAGTGGATGTCCTGTCCGCCGATGCGGTGAAGATCAAACCGGGCATGAAAGTGCTGTTTGATCGCTGGGGAGGCGAACAACCTTTAGAAGGCATTGTGCGTATTATCGAACCCGTCGGCTTTACCAAGGTCTCCGCCCTGGGGGTGGAAGAACAGCGCGTATTGATTATTTCCGATTTCACCTCACCGGCAGAACAATGGCAACGACTGGGAGATGGTTACCGGGTCGAGGCGCGTTTTATCCAGTGGCACCACGATGATGTGTTACAGGTTCCCGCCAGCAGTCTGTTTCGCTACAACGAAGGCTGGGCGGTGTTTGTCATCGAAAACCGTCATGCTAAACGCCGCAAGGTTAAAGTCGGACAACGCAACGGCTTAATCTCACAAATCCTTGAAGGGATGAAAGAAAGCGAAGTCATCATTAACCATCCGAGTGATGAGGTTGAAGATGGAAAGAGAGTAGTATCGAGATAAAGGTTTATTTATTTTTAACCCTTTTTCATTATCGTTATGGCTGTGCAAGTGGGTATTCAATTTTATCAGTTAGTGAATGTAAAAAGAGTGAGTCTCCTCAAGTTTAACGAACACTCTAAAAGAAGACAAAAGTCATAAGCGTGTTCGATGACAAAACGAAACATTTATAAAGTGCGCCGAATATAGACGAAAATTAAAACAAGTTCACAGTGAACGGGTCGAGAAGGCTGGCGAGACAAATCTCATGACAGCAATTTACCAAAAAATGTGGCGTGACCTATGGCAACTGCGCGGCCAGGCATTCGCCATCATGTTGGTGCTTGCCTGTGGTGTGGCAACTTATGTAATGTTTGTAAGCACGCTGGATTCGCTGAACCTCACACGCACAATGTTTTATCGTGACTATCGGTTTGCCGATGTGTATGCCGGTCTGAAGCGTGCACCGGAGATGCTGCGACAGCGGATTGCCACCATACCCGGCGTTGCGGAAGTGGATACCCGGGTCAGAGCAGCCATTACGATTGATATCCCCAACTTCCCCGAACCCATTACTGGTCTTATCACCTCGATACCGGATCATGGCGAACCCCCGTTGAATAACATCTATTTGCGTGCCGGCCGCCTGGTCACTAGTGGCCGTAACGATGAAATCATTATCGGAGAGGCATTTGCCCAAGCACACGACCTGCGCCCAGGTGATCGTTTAAGTGTCACTATTAAAGGTATACGTAAAGCACTGCGTATTGTGGGTACCGGTGTGACACCCGAATATCAATCCCAGGTGCGTCCCGGCAGTCCCTTCCCCGACCATAAACGGCACGCTTACATCTGGATGGCACGCACACCGCTGGGCCATGCCTATTATATGCATGGTGCCTTCAACAGTGTCGTGTTACGGCTCGATGCCTCAGCGAAGGCCGGAGATGTAATAGAACGGCTCGATAATCTGCTTACATCGTATGGTGGTGGTGGCGCGATTGACCGCGAGGATCATCCTTCCTACTATTTTTTATCGCAAGAATTCAAACAGCTGGATAACCTGTCCAACATCTTTCCGGTGATGTTCCTCGCGGTAGCGGCATTTTTGTTGAACGTGGTGGTGACCCGTCTTGTCGGATCGCAACGGGAACAGATCGCAGCACTCAAGGCCTTCGGCTACAGCAATTTTAACGTTGCGCTGCACTATGTGCAGATGGTGATGGTGATCGTGATCATAGGCACCGCAATCGGTATTATCGCCGGCACGTGGCTTGGCAACTACCTGGCGGAAATCTTTGTCAATAATTTTCGCTTTCCCTATCTGGAGTTTGTGCTGCAACCAGCCGTGATCATCAAGGCGATCATAGCGAGTGTTGCTGCCGCACTGTTCGGCACTCTGTTTGCTGTACGGGTAGTGGCACGGCTACGACCAGCGGAGGCCATGCGGCCCGAAGCACCTGCAATGTATCGACAAACCCTGCTGGAGCGCGCCGGTTTGCAGCGTTGGCTCTCCCCGCCAAGCCGCATGATATTACGTCACCTGGAGCGACAACCGATAAAGTCGGGTCTGTCGATTATCGGTATATCAATGGCCTGTGCGATTATCATGGCTGGCCGTTTCTCTGAGGATACCGTGGGCTACATGATGGATGTACTCTACAAATTTTCCCAACGCCAGGATTTAATGGTGACCTTTGTTGAGCCGACGTCACGCCGTGCGCTGTATGAATTGTTGAGTATGCCCGGCGTGGAGCACGCTGAGGTTGGGCGGAGTGTCGCGGCGCGTTTTAGTTTTGAACACCGCAGTTATCTTTCTTCAATCGCAGGGACAGAGCGAGATAGTCAGATCGTACAAATCCTGGATGTCGATCTTAAACCGCTTACCTTACCACCCGCGGGAATGGTGCTGGGGGATTACTTCAGGACAAAACTGGGGGTAAAGCCTGGCGACTGGATCACCGTCGAAGTATTGGAAGGCAAACGTCCAGTGCGCCAGGTCCAGGTGGTTGGATTGGTCAACCAGTATCTCGGTGTCACCGGATACATGAATCTGCAGGCCCTCAACCGTCTGCTGGGTGAAGGCGACGTAATTGGTGGCGCATTCCTTAGCGTTGATGAGCACAAGATGCATGAAATATTCAAGCGGCTTAAGGAAATGCCGTGGGTGGCAAGTGTTGTGGTGCGGGAGCAGGAGATCGCCAACTTCCACAAGATGATGCAGGAAACCATGGTCTTTTACACCAGCGTAGCGACCCTCTTTGCAGTCATAATCGCAGTTGGCGTCATCTACAACAGTGCGCGCATTATCCTCACCGAGCGCAGTAGTGAACTGGCCAGTTTGCGCGTGCTCGGATTCAACCGCGCTGAAATATCATACATCTTGTTGGGTGAGTTGACCGTTCTGACTTTATTGGCCGTTCCCCTCGGTCTATTGTTTGGTTATGGGGTGTGTAATCAAATTACCGGCATGATGGGAACCGATCTATACCGCATCCCTCTGGTTCTGGAGCCGGACACCTATGCCTTTGCTGCACTGGTCGTGTTAATCGCCGCCGTAGTGTCCGCCTTGATGGTTCGACACAGGCTGGACGAACTGGATTTGATTGCCGTTTTAAAGACAAAGGAATGATCTAATATGAAACTACCTCGACAGATTGGTTTGTCTGGACTGGCGGCAATTGTCATTGCTGCGCTGGTATACGGCTTCTTACCCCAGGCACGGCTAGTGGATGTGGCCAGCGTCTCACGAGGCCCTTTGCAGGTAACCGTGATAGAAGAAGGCAAGACCCGCGTGATCGACCGTTACATAATTTCGGCGCCGGTGCCCGGTGTGGCCTGCCGCATGGACATGAATGTTGGTGACAGCGTTACGAAAGACCAGATATTACTGGGACTTGATCCCATGCAGTCAGAAGTTCTGGATCCGCGACGTCGGGAAGAAGCAAAAGCGAGGGTGGCCGCCTCGGCTTCAGCTTTGCGTGCCGCTGAAGAAAATGCTCGGGCCACCAAAGCGAATGCTGATTATGCCGCAACCGAACTAACCCGAATTAGGAAGCTGTTTGAGACAGGGCATGTTTCACAAGATGTCATCGACAAAGCGAGTACTGTGGCACGCAGTACTGATGCCGCTCAGCGTTCCACGAATTTTGCTGTGGAAGTTGCCCGTTATGAACTGGTGGCGGCCAAAACCGCCCTGAAGTATTCAGCGGCACAGGAAATCGGTGCTGCTGAGAAAGTTCCGATTCGTGCACCAGTTACCGGGCAGATCTTGAAGATCCACCATGAATGCAAGGGGGTAGTGACGGCTGGTCAGCCTATCCTTGAGGTGGGCGACACAAGTCGCCTGGAAGTGGAAATCGATGTTTTATCTGAGGATGCGGTCAGTATCATACCTGGGATGCGTGTGTTGTTTCACCGCTGGGGGAAAAACCAACAGCCACTAGAAGGCCGTGTCCGTACTATTGAGCCAGTCGGTTTCACCAAAATATCGGCACTGGGTGTTGAAGAGCAGCGTGTGTTAATTATTGCCGATTTTGTTTCGCCGTATGAACAATGGTCACGGTTGGGTGACGGCTATCGCGTCGAAGCCCATTTCATTCTTTGGGAAGAAGAAGATGTCTTGCAGATCCCTGCCAGCGTCTTGTTTCGTTATCACGATGCTTGGGCCGTATTTGTACTGGAAAATGGCCGTGCCTACCGAAGAGCAATTAAAATCGGTCAACGGAACGGGCTGGTGGCCCAGGTGCTCGATGGATTGACCGCCGAAGAAAAAGTAATTAAGTATCCCGATGATACGATCAATGACGGCATACGTGTAAAGATGCGTGTGTATGACTAGAAATATCTAATCAGTAGCAAGAATACAGGGACAGAAATGAAAAAATTCTTAAAGTGGACGGGAATAATCTCTGTTTCGCTGGTTATATTGAGTGGAATATTTTTACTGATAAGTTACTCATACAACAAATATGCCGTAGAGAAGTGGCGGGAAAATCCAAAACCACCTGGACAGATGATAAACATTGGTACATACAAACTTTATGCCACGGTAAAGGGCGGTGGTTCCCCGGCCGTCATTTTATTACCAGGAGAAGGTGCCTTCTCATGGGGTTGGTGGGATATACAGGATGAACTGGCAAAAACAACTAAAGTGGTTACCTACGACCGGGCTGGCTTTGGATGGAGTGAGGCAAGTCCAGAACCGTATTCAAGTAAACAGATCGTTACCGAATTGCACGCTTTATTGCAGCGGTTGGACATTGATCCGCCATATATTGTTGTGAGGGCCTCCATGGGAGGCATCTATACAAAACACTTTGCCAAACTTTATCCCAAAGAAGTGAGTGGTGTGGTATTCATTGATCCATCGGCGGAGGAAGAGGAAAAATTGCGGGATCCTAAGAATCAACAGGCGGCATTGAAAGGAAGCAAAAAGATCTCGAGAAATGAAAATGGATACGACTTCTGCTCGTTCAAGGCTGTACCTTACAGTTGCATAAAAACAGCACAAAAAATGCATTTTGTCCTGTTATAGCCGTATCAAATACCTATTTTTATATAGTGCTCAACTCAGGCACTACCTGCACTTCGCTCCGGTCGCCTTATCCCTGAGGAAGAAGGGTTACTCCAATTATAGAATTGCATAATTTCGTGTCTTCGAGCAGGCCGGGGTTACTAAATCAGAGACTTACCAGATATTGCGGTTATGTTAACGGAACAGTAATGCAAAAATACGGGGAACAATCGCCATTTTTTAGCCGCTAACTATTCCGCGTAACCTGCACAGCGTGCTAAAATCTTGCTCATATTGCCATTACAGGCATACAGATTATATCCGCCTGTCAAGATTCACATTCAGGAGACAGCCATGTCCGAACTACAGTTTAAAAATGAATTAACCGATGAAATCAAGGTCTCTTCTGCGGCAGCCGAGCAGTTGCTGGTGATTATGAACAACGAAGATGGTGTTAATGGCATTCGCATTTTCGTTTCCGGTGGCGGTTGTAGTGGCATGACATACGGCATGACTTTCGTCGACAGGCCCAGCGATTTTGATGCTGTGCTGAAAAAGGATGACGTCAATATTTACATTGATGCGGTAGCGCTGGGTTTTCTCGAAGGTGTCGAAATCGACTATCAAAACGAAGGACTCAATCAGAGCTTTGTGTTCAAGAACGTCTTTGCCAACTCTGGTGGCGCCGGTAGCTGTGGCGGCTGCGGCGCGGCTGGTGGCGGCTGCGCCTGAAGATCCTGAATTCGGTGAAATTCTGCCGCCACAGGCGCTGCCCTGGAGTGACAGGATTTCACCGCTAATCTGTCCCGCTTTTCCCTCTTTTCTTCTCCACAGGTTCCCGCCATTTCTGAGCGCGTATTACTCATCGCCCAGCCCGGTAGCTACCGCACCGCACCCTATCTTGATGCAGGCCGGCGCATGGGGCTGGCGGTGCAGATTGCCTCTCGAGGCGAGCACTCCCTGATCACAGAAATCCATGATGGGCTGCATGTCGATCTTGATGATCCCGACAGCGCCCTTGCCGATATTCTTCGCCAGGCAGCGAAAACACCCTATGCCGGCGTGCTTGGTTGTGATGACAGTACCGTAGAACTGGCGGCACGTGCGGCTGCCCGACTCGGCCTTCCTCATAACCCGCCGCAAGCGGCAAGGCTGACCCGACGCAAGGATCTGGCGCGGGCGCATCTGGCCCGCAACCACTGCGCCGTTCCTCGCCACTGGCTGATCGACCTTGAGCGTAAACTCGATCAACAGATCGCAGACATCTGTTGGCCCTGTGTCATCAAACCCCTCAACCTCTCCGCCAGTCGCGGTGTCATTCGTGCAAATAACCGCAGTGAATTTTTTGCGGCAGTCACCCGCATCCAGAATATTATTGCCGAGTCAGGCGATGAATATGAGCGTCACCATGTACTGGTGGAAGAGTATATCGAGGGTATCGAGGTGGCCTATGAGGGCTTCCTGCAAAATGGTCGCCTGAGCACCCTGAGTGTTTTTGATAAACCGGATCCCCTCACCGGTCCCTTCTTTGCCGAAACCATCTATGTCACACCCTCGCAGTTACCTGAGGCAGTACAGGAAAAAATTACTCGGCGGGTTGCCGAAGCCTGTCACGCCTACGGCCTGACAACCGGCCCGGTGCATGCCGAGCTTCGTATCAATGAACAGGGTGCGTGGATACTGGAAGTCGCCTGCCGCACCATTGGTGGTGACTGCGCCCGCAGCCTGGATCAGGGCGACTTCAATCTTGAAGAGTTGACGCTGGCGCTGGCTACAGGTAAATCTGTCAGCACACAGCCGCTGGAGGATGCTCGGGGTGTGATGATGATCCCGGTCAAACAGGCGGGTATTTTAAGACGGGTCGAGGGTCTGAGTGAAGCACAAAACGTCGAGCACATTGAAACCATCGACATTATTATGCGCGAGGGCCATGAACTCATTCCCCTGCCCCAAGGCAACCAGTATCCCGGTTATATCTTCGCCCGCGCCGAGACAGCCGATACTGTGATTCGGGCGCTACGTGAAGCCCATGCAAAATTGAACTTTGTCGTCGCCCCCATCATCCGTCTGCAACGACAATAAGGTCGGTCTATTTCTTGCCGCCACCACCCTCATGGAAACCGGCTGGCATCTGACCATAATCACCTTCATCAAACAGGAAACCCAGCATATGTTTTTCAATCAGCTCAAGGTTGCGCACATCGGCCGTTGACAGGCCATTTTCGTTGATGATGACCGTCAGACGTTCCAGCCACTTTTTCCAGCCTTCTCTGGAAACATTTTCATAAATGCGCAGTCCGATCTCCCCCGGATGCGGCGGTCTGTCCAGTCCTTCCGCTTCTTTTTTCAATACTACACACTCTACCATTCTTGTCATAATTAACCTCGACGTTCTGTTTCCCGATATTTAATTCGTTTTTAGCTCAACACCTCACCGCAAGCGGCGGGATCATTTATTCCTGTTCGTATTTTTTCAACAATACCCCATCATCACCACAACAGTCCGCAGCGCATACTTTAAGTTGGTGTATCTGTTCCCGGCTGCCATTGAGATATACCTCAACCGGTGAATTCTGTTTCGCACAGTCACAGCCCCTGTCATTATACACGTAAACATGTTTTAGTCCGGCGCGTAGCGCAGCGTCCCGCGCACTAAACAGCATCGCATCGTCCGTTTCCGGCAGGTGGCTTAATTTATAGACTGGAAAGAACTTTGTAATATGCCAGGGACTGTCCTCACCCAGATTGTCACGGATCCAGCAGGCAATACGGTAATGCTCATCGGCGTTGTCATTTTTGCCGGGAATGATATTGGTGCGCGTTTCCACATGTATGCCCAGTTCATGGGCTTTTTTGATCGAGAGCAGAACCTGCTCCACCTTTGCCGGTTTACATATGTCATGATAAAAATCATCACACAGGCTCTTGATATCTGAACACAGGACATCAATATGCGGTGCAGCCAGTTCCAGCGCCTCATCAGTGACATAGCTATTGGAGACATAGACAGTGTAGAGTCCGGCTTCATGCGCCAGCTGGCTGACGTCAATAATATATTCAAGCCAGACCGCCGGCTCGGAATAGGTAAAGGCAATCCCCTGCACCTCGGCGCGCAGTGCAGCTTCAACCAGTGTTTCAGGCGCTACCCAGGCTTCGCTGGACTGGCCCTTTGCCAGTTCATCAAGCGCTGTCACGCCCCATGAAATATCCAGATTATGGCAGCCGCCACAACGGAAACTACAGCCATAGCTTCCCACCGACATAATCTGGCTTCCCGGCTGATAATGCCTGACTGGCTTGTCTTCAATCGCACCGACTTCAATCGCGGATAAAATACCGTAGGACAGGTTATACAAAATGCCGTTACGGTTGACATGCGCCTGACAGAAGCCGCGTTGTCCGTGTCCAATCTTGCAGCGCCACGGGCATAGGTGACAGCGGGTCGTGCCGTTATCCAGCTTTTCCTGCAGGCGGGTTTCAACAAGCTGGTACTGACGGGGAGATGTGTGCAGCATATATTTTATTTTGCCGGTCAATAAACAAACGGCGCTTATTCTAGCAGAAAATCGGCTTCAACCGATCCATCCTGACAGGGAACGTTAATCCGCTGATGACTGATCGTCATGTCTGCTTTTCCCCCCGTCTGGTATGAGAATGCCTTTGTCAGATAGTAAGTATGTCCATTAATAACGCAGGGATAATATACGCCACGTTCCTGCATGGCGCAGATAAAGTTATACATTCTTTTCGCTGTCCAGTCTGTACTCAGAATGAAATCTTCTTTTGCAGGAAAAGACTGGTAGCCAGCGCGTGTTTCATCCTGCGCTTGCCCCGGGCAGAACTGATGTTCAATCTGCTCCAGCGTGTCCAGCAATAAATCTCGCCCTGCCTCAGCCAGTTTATAACAGGCAGCAGAATACGCGATTCCATCCGGCATGTTTACCCGCCTCCGGGCCAGAACCGATCCGGCGTCCATTTCAGGAGAGACGTGGTGCAGGCTAACGCCAAAATCGGCTCCCTGCCTGAATTGCCAGAATACGGGATCCGGTCCACGGTAAGCCGGCAACAGTGAAGGGTGCAGGTTGATACAGCCGCGCGCCGGAATGGCGCATATTTCCTCGGACAAACGATGCGAAAAGCAGGATACAAAAATAACATCGGGCAAATAGCGTCGAATCTGTTCAGTGCAGCCTGCCCCATCCAAACCGGCTCGAATAAGCGGAATACTGCGCGTAAAGGCCAGTGACTCCAGAGAGCTGCGGGAAGTATCGAACAGGGGAAACCTTGCATCCCGCTCATGACCACGATCGTCAGCCACAATCGCCTGGACGACATGTCTCGAATCCAGTAAAGCCTGGAGTGGAATCAGGGACAGGGCCGTGGATGAACCGATGTGAACAATGTTCATTGTGGAAAGTGGAGATGATGGTCGTCGGGGCAAAATGCATAACATTTTGATATATAAGAAAAACACGTAATATATGCGCTTTCGGAAAGTGCATTATATGCTATTTTTACACCTTATAAAACAATAACTTATACCGACTTTTGCGCCGGAGGTTTTTGGGGGTGTGGTGTACCCGGCTCTTCTGCGAGCAAGCGGGTTTGTTCGACCTCCACTAGACAACAGGGATATGCTGCCCTATTGTTTTATGAGGGCGTTGCTGCGTCCAAATATCACAAAAAAACTACTAATACACCACAGCCAGCTCAACAGCGACAGGAATCGAAAAATTGTCGATACCTATACCTATGCCGGTGTACCGTCGGGGCTGCCGACCGCTGGCGCCAATTTTATTGGCGTATCGCCCAAAGGCAAGACCGCCTGGAATTCAGCACGCGAGATCGATGAGATTCAGGAGATCGATATTGATCCGCACAGCCATACCTTCGGCCAGATTCTGACCCATATTACGGTGCCCCTTTCAGCCGATGCAGGATCCGGCTCTACAACCCGTGGCAAGATGCGTCCCTGTGATATGAGCATCACACCGGACGGCAGGTACCTCTGGGAACCGGATATCGGCGGGGAAACGGTGACGGGTGTGGATATAAAAACCAGGCAGGTGATTGCCCAGATCACGCTACCGAGAGAAGACCCGGCCAATCGGGTGGTGCCTTTTATGTTGACCACCAACGGCAAACTGGCGCTGGTCGAGAACTTCGAGGCACCGTTTGGCACCGAGTCCATTATCGATGTCTCCGATCCGGCTAATCCGGTTCATCTTAAGAAGCTGACCCAGGCGGATGGTCTCGGTATTACCCCTGAAACGAGCGAATTTACACCGGATGGGAAATACGCCTATATCATTGCCAATGGTTCACCGACCGTCCCGGGTGAGATCAACGTACTTGATTTGGATACGCTACAGATCATCAAGAATATCGCCTTACCCGCTGGATGCCGTCCGCACACCGGTGATTTTACCAACGATGGCGGCTATTTCGTAGTGAACTGCTCCGGTACCAACACGGTCGCGGTTATCAGCAACGAACTGCATGAAATGGTGCAGGACGTCGCCTTGAGTGGCGTGACGCCACGTGGAGTCATTACCCGCTAGAGGCGAGCTTTGCGTTACCTGAAAACGATTCGTCGCGGCTGCATTTTCGGGAGAGTCCTTCTCTGCATGTTGACGGCGATAGCCGGGGCAAATGCCCCGGCTATCGCCGTTGAGGTTTCCGCTTTTCGTTTAACGGTCGTCTCGACTGAGGCCGATCGACTTTCATGGGCGGCGGCATCACATCTAGCAGAGGTGGCCGCCAACAACGGTCTGAGTGTGAAGTTAAAACTTGCAGCCAGCCTCGGCGAGCACGGTTTCAGCGCAGCTTCAGCCGAACTGTCTTCCGAACATGCCCCCGATTTAATCGTCATGCCTTTACGCAGCCTGGCAACACAGGCGCCTGCGCTCGAAGTTCTCGAACTGCCTTTTTTCTTTTCCGGCATTGCGTCAGTCCATCAGGCCTTCGATGGTGAGCTGGGTGGCTTATTGCGTGAACAGACACGAAAACAGGGCTGGGAGCTGCTGGCGCTGTGGGATGAAGGCATGCACATGCTGTCCGGCAATCGCCGCTATGATCGCACTATCAATCTTACCGGCATGGAGTTTATTCTGCTGCGTCCCGATCCGGTTGCAGAAAAACAGTTCAGAGCATTTGATGCCTGGACCCGTTCAGCACAGCCGCAAACACGCGAACAACTGCTGCGGGAATGCATGATCGGTAGTCGCTCGGCAAGCTTGCAGCAGCTCTGGCATGAAAGACTGGATCGCGTGCACCTCGCTCTGAGTTTAACTGCACACCGTTACGAGGGCTGGGTGGTCGTAGCACCCGTGACGAACTGGAACAAACACAGCGAAAAGGATCAAGCCGCGCTGCTGAAGGCGCTCACGGCAATGACCGCCTGGCAACGCGCAGAGGCGCTGCGGCGTGAGCGTGAGGCACTGCAGAAACTCGAAACATCAGGCATGCAAATACACAGCCTGACGGTTGAACAACGCGCGGGATTTCTGAAACGCCTGCCGACATGGGAGACACTTTTGTCAGATAAGCTTGCGCCAACGCTCAGGCAAAAACTAGTCGCTGCCGCAACAACCGGAGCCACCAGGCAAGCGTCTGCCAGGAAAACGTTGCCGAAAACGAAGCCAGAAACCCCAGGTAGCTAACGCGACTATTGCCCAGGCGGCCAGCGCATTCATCAGGGCGCCAGGCGACAGCCAGAGTTTTTCGCCGGTATCGATAAGATCGAGACTGGCCAGTGGATCGAATACCGGTGAAAATCCGGCGCCCAGCCACAAATTGACACCGACGCCGGCTACCAGCGACGACACAATCAGGCTGCTGGTGTAAATGATAACGGTGCGCCTGCCGATGGTCTTGTACAGGGCAAAAAGTTCCGGCAAATTGGTCGCCGTGCCGGTAACCAGAAATACGATTGCAGCACCAGGACCCGCGCCGCTGGCAAGCAGTGTTGCCACCAGCGGGATATGGGCGACGGCGCACACGTAGATGCTTGCGCCCAATAATGCGGCGGCCAGCAAACCAAAAACAGAATCCGCACCCAGGTAGCGTTCACTCCACTCGACGGGAATGCTGGCGCTCAGGGCCGCGGCCAGCAATATGCCAATCGCCAGATAAAAACCGATGGTCGGGCCGAGTGTCAGGAACCCCCAGCGCAGGCCTGACACTATGCGCTGGGGAAAAGCTTGCCTTGCTACACCCGATTCGCAGGGGGAAGCACTGCAGCAGTCGGATGTTGTCACAGCTTCTTCCTCGGGCGGCGCAGTTTTGTCGCCAAACCGTTCTGTCATCATGCCGAGAAAAAAGGGTAGCAGCAGACCAAGAAGAATGTAGGCCAGCGTTATCTGGGTGCCCAGCAATCCAAAACTGAGAATGACCGCCGCCGGATTGATAATGGGGGTGGCCGCAGTAAAGGCCATGACCGGCCCAATGCGCACACCGGCCCGGTACAGACTAACGGAGATTGGAATGACGCCACAGGAACAGATGGGTAACACCCCGCCCAGCGCCACAGCGCTGCCCATGCCGCCTGGCCCTTTACGGTTCAGATGTTTTTTCAGGCCGCTGGACGGCATGAATTCGTGAATTAAACCAGCAAAGAACAGACTGATCAGAATCCATGTGGCGGATTCAAGCACAATGGCCCAGGTGGTCTGCACGAATTGCATCGTCCAGGGCATCATTAGCCCGTACCGTTCAGGCTTGCTTTGAAGCTATCAAAATCCTTCGATATTAACTGCTGCTGGGAGCTCAGCTTTGTCATCAATTCGGGTGGGCAAACAATATAGCGTCCAGTCTTGCACTCTGCCGCGGAAGACAGCAGCGCGGACATGCGCACCATGTTGATAAGAATATTCTGTGGGATGCGATCCTTTTCGTTGTTAATCTTCCGGTTGTCCAGCATCAGCGTGCGCAGGCTTTCCCGATAAAGCGTGACGTCGATACGAAAGGGGGTCGCTTTTGCCTGTGCCGAGCGCGCCTCCTGCACCAGCCTTGCAGATGTCCTGGTTAGTTCCTCAAGCTTTGCAAGTGATGATTGCTGGTCAGGGTTTCCTGCAATAGATGCCGCAGATAAGAACGTAGCCAGCAGAAAAAGACTCAGTCGAAACGCAGCTGCGAGAATCGGTGAATACATTTTTTCATCTTGCCACGTTCTTTCGCTGTACGTCCACCCGTCACGCGAGGCGTCGACTATTTCAGCAACAAATTTTCGGATACGTCTGTGATTTTACAAATAACGGCTTCGTGGCGGCAAAAAAAGTGTATTAAACATCCACACATGCACGCATTCGCACCGAGATTTTTGCTATAAACTGAAGGAATTACAACTTGTTGATGACAATTATAGAAATTGGTCGGGGTGAGAGGATTCGAACCTCCGACCACCGGCACCCCATGCCGGTGCGCTACCAGGCTGCGCTACACCCCGTTGTAAGTTGCTGATTATTTTCCAGAAGAGGATATCCAGAAACGGCGGCAATGATACCTCAGCCACTGATAAGATGGAATGCCTGATGGATGATTTAGCAGGGCACGCGCATTTAAATCACAACAAATTCGCTGAAAAACAGAACTTTTTGTGACAAATTATAAAACCTCGTCATTGCAGCATGCCTTTAGCTGCAATCCAGTGGCTTTACGGACATGGATTCCGGCTAACCCCATGCCGGAATGACGGGATTCTTTTAATTACTTGCGTTTCTTGTGTTCATTTGTGGATATTGTATATTTTCATTTTTTTGTAGACCCTGTTCTTCTCTAATTTGCAGGAATTTATAATGCTCTTGCCCTGGATGATTTAGTCCCCTGGAAATGATTTTCTATACATTCCCAGGGGCTTTTGAAAAGAATCCAGGTAGGTTAGTGGGAAAGAAGACCCATAATTTCTTCAAGTTCCAGACGAATTTCATGCAGGGTTTCCTTGCTGTTCTTCTGGCTTTCCTTGTTTTCGTCGCTTTCGGAAAGCTGAAGACGCGCGCCGCCGATGGTGTAACCCTGCTCATAGAGCAAGGCGCGGATCTGGCGAATCATGATCACATCCTGACGCTGATAATAGCGTCGGTTGCCTCGTCGTTTGACCGGCTTGAGCTGGGGAAATTCCTGTTCCCAGTAGCGCAGTACATGAGGTTTAACGTTGCACAGCTCGCTGACTTCACCAATCGTGAAATAGCGCTTGCCGGGTATGGGAGGTAATTCGTTATTGTTGGTTGGTTCCAGCATACGCCTCTACTCTGGCTTTCAGTTTTTGACCGGGACGAAAAGTGACTACACGGCGCGCAGTAATCGGAATTTCTTCCCCGGTCTTGGGATTTCTGCCTGGCCGCTGCTTTTTATCACGTAGATCAAAATTGCCGAAACCAGATAATTTTACCTGTTGCCCATTTTCCAGTGCGCCTCGAATCTCTTCGAAGAACATTTCCACAATTTCCTTGGCTTCGCGCTTGTTGAGCCCAAGTTCTTCAAACAATCTTTCTGCCATTTCGGCCTTGGTCAACGCCATATTTCTTATTCTCTCAATGTAGCCCCAAGTTCAGCACTCAGGGCGCTGACAACATTCTGGATTTCAGAATCCACTTCACTGTCTGTAAGAGTGCGCGAAAGATCCTGTAAGGTCAAGCCCAGCGCGAGACTTTTTCTACCAGAATCAATACCTTCGCCCACATATACATCAAATAGCTCGACATTCTGCAGCCTCGAAGAGGTAGCTCGAAGGATACAGTCATGCACTTTCTGTGATTCTATGGCTTCATCCACAATCACAGCGATATCCCGACGAATCGCCGGAAATCTGGACAATGGTGAAAAAGCCGGAACCTGACCCTCTTGCACATACTCCAGGGCCAGTTCAAAGACAAAGACCCGTTGATTCAAGCCCAGAGCCCGCTCAACTTCAGGATGTAATGCCCCAATATACCCCAATAAATTTCCACTCTGACTATGATAAATAGCCGCACTTTGGCCCGGATGCAAGGCTGGATGCTCTTTTACTCGAAATTCCACATCCTCAATTTTTCCACCCAGAGTCAATAACGCCTCCACATGCGCCTTGATATCATAGAAGTCCACCTTGCGACTTTCCATGCCCCACTGCGGTGGCCACGCCTCACCTGTCACCGCTCCGGAAAGCATCATTTTTTGCTGCAATTCAGCATCTTGCATTACAAACTTGAGACCGGACTCGAATAAGGATAACCTATTTTGCTGGCGATTCAAGTTATAAATGACCGCCTGTACCAGACCCGGCCAGAGACTGGTGCGCATCACCGACAGGTCGCTGGAAATAGGATTTAGCAGCGCCACCGGTTCCTGCGCCGGATCCAGCAGTTTCTGCATTTTGGGATCAACGAAACTGTAGGTAATCGCCTCGTAGTAGCCTCGCTGCACCAGCACCTGACGGATTTGCTGCATGCTGATCCGGGTTTCGCTGCTGGGCTGCATCTGGAGCCGAATTTGTGGCCGAGATTCCGGCAGATTGTCATAGCCGTGAATGCGGCCGATTTCCTCGATCAGATCCACTTCATGTTCGATATCAAAGCGAAAAGCCGGTGGCGTGACACGCCAGCCGCCGTCAATCGCTTCCACGGCCATATCCAGCCCTGAGAGTATCTCTACGACCTTATCAGGCGCGACTTTGACACCCAGCACCCGCTGGATGCGCGTCTCACGCAGCGTTACCGACGTCCTTACGGGCAGATCCTCTTCCCGAGTCTGCTCAATGACCGGCCCCGGCCGTCCACCGACGATTTCCAGTAACAGTGCGCTGGCCCGCTCCATCGCTTCGCGCTGCAGCTCAAACGACACGCCCCGTTCAAAACGGTGGGAAGAGTCCGTGTGCAGGCCGTAGCTTCGCGCCCGCCCGGCTATCGCTAATGGGTTGAAATAGGCGCTTTCGAGGAAAATATCCTGGGTTTCGTCACTGACAGCAGAATCCGCCCCGCCCATGATGCCCGCAAGGGCCAGCGGCGCCACGCTGTCGGCAATCAACAGGCTGCCCTGTTGCAGCCTGATTTGCTGGCCATCGAGCAGGGTCAGCGACTCACCCTCGCTTGCGTGACGAACGACAATTTCACCCTTCAACTTCGCCAGATCGAAGGCGTGCATGGGTTGTCCCAGCTCCAGCAGGATGAAGTTGGTTACATCGATCACCGGCCCCAGGCTGCGCAGGCCGCTGCGACGCAGCTTCTCCTGCAGCCAGATGGGCGTGCTTGCGCCAGGGTTGATATCGCGGATAATCCGGCCTACATAGCGCGGGCAGTCTGCCCCGGCTTCCAGTTTCACCGGTAGCAAATCTCCGATTTCAGCGGCAAGTTCGGCAATCACGGGTGGGGTTGGCTTTATCCTGTTCAGTCCCCCTACTTCCCGGGCAATACCGGCAATGCTCAGGCAGTCACCGCGGTTGGGCGTCAATCCCAGCTCGATGCTGACATCGTCCAGTTTCAGATAGTCACGGACATCGATGCCCACCGGCGCATCAGCCGGCAATTCCATCAGCCCTTCGGCCTGCTCGGCCAGGCCCAGTTCCTGCTCGGAACAGAGCATCCCATGGGAAGGCACGCCGCGTAGTTTGGATTTTTTGATTTTCAGGCCGCCCGGCAGTCTCGCCCCAACCAGCGCCGCCGGTACTTTCAGCTCGGTGCGAACATTGGCGGCGCCACAGACGATATTCAGAGGCTCGTCATCCCCCACATTGACTTTACAGACGCGTAATTTGTCAGCATCGGGATGCGCCTCAACCGACAGCACTTCACCCACCACGATTTTTTCAAATTCGGCCGCCACCGGTTCGACAGCCTCCACTTCCAGTCCCGACATGGTCAACTGGTGTGCAAGCGCCTCGGTGTCAATATCGGGATTGACCCACTCTCTTAACCATTTTTCACTAAATTTCATAAGTTTTTTATCTTGAGTAAAAAAATTTAACGCAAAGACGCAAAGGCGCAGAGATCGCAAAGGATACTTTTAAAAAATTCTTTGCGTCTTCGCGTCTTTGCGTTGAATATATCTTTCACATGCTTGCACGAAGCTTATGCAAATTGTTTCAAGAACCTCAAATCATTCTCAAAAAACAGTCGTAAGTCATTGACTCCATAGCGTAACATGGCTAGCCGCTCTACCCCCATGCCGAATGCAAAACCGAGGAATTCCTCGTCATCAACGCCCACGTGCTGCAGTACGTTGGGGTGCACCATGCCGCAGCCCAGCACCTCCAGCCAGCCGGTGTGGCTGCACACGCGGCAGCCTTCACCGTTGCACATCACGCACTCGATATCGGCTTCCGCCGACGGCTCGGTAAAGGGGAAATAGGAAGGACGAAAACGCACGGACAGATCGTCCCGTTCAAAGAAACGGTGCAGGAAATCGATCAGAATGGCTTTTAAATCCGTGAAACTGACATTCTCATCCACCATCAGCCCCTCAATCTGGTGAAACATGGGCGTATGGGTTAGATCCGAATCACAACGGTAAACCCGCCCCGGCGCAATCACTCTTAAAGGCGGCTTGCGCTCTTCCATAACTCGAATCTGAACCGGTGAGGTATGGGTGCGCAACAGGGTCCTGTCGGCAAAATAAAAGGTGTCGTGCATGGCCCGTGCAGGATGAGACTCAGGAATATTCAGCGCTTCAAAATTATGCTCCTCATCCTCGATTTCCGGACCGGTCGCCACCTCGAACCCCATCTGTCGAAACAGATCTTCGATGCGTTCCATGGTGCGGGTCACCGGATGCAGGCCGCCACTGGGCAGGCTGCGTCCCGGCAGGGTCACATCCAGGCTTTCCGCCGCCAGCTGGGCGTTCAGGGCCTCGGCCTGCAGGCTCTGCTTACGCGCTTCCAGCGCCTGCTGCACCGCATTTTTGGCGCTGTTGATCGCCTGCCCGGCTTTGGGTCGCTCTTCTGCAGAAAGACTACCCAGGGTTTTCATGCGCTCGGTAAGCGCACCTTTCTTACCCAGATAGCGCACCCGGATTTCATCCAGCGATCTCAGATCCACACTGGCCTCAATCGCGGCGCTCGCCTCGCTAATAATCTGTTCCAGTTCCTGTTGCACGTTCATATCCCGTTGAGAATAAATGGTTATCAATTTGCAACTATTATATTGCAGGTTGGCGCTGAGCAACGCGAAGCCCAACAGGCCTGGCCTGTCATTGGCTTAATTGTTGGGCTTCGCCATAAAAATCATGGCTCAGCACCAACCTGCACGTGTTACCCATTGACTCAAATAACTTAAGCTGACAGCAGTTGGAGAGCCCGCTCCAAATGAGCTGAATAGTTACATCAATTTTTCACACAAAAAAGGGAAGACTGAAGCCTCAGCCTTCCCCTTATTGTCACGTTCTCACTACCCGCCCGGATATCCGCGCAGGAATGAAAGACGCTATGCTATCAATTCGACAGGCTGGCCTTGGCTTTTTCTGCTAAGGCTGCAAACGCTACCTTGTCGAAAATCGCCATGTCCGCCAGCACTTTACGATCGATTTCAATCGAGGCCTTTTTCAGACCATTGATGAAGCGGCTGTAGGACAGACCACATTCCCGTGCGCCTGCATTGATGCGGGCAATCCAGAGGGCGCGAAACTGACGTTTGCGCTGTTTGCGACCGATATAGGCATACTGACCGGCCTTGGTAACGGCCTGAACCGCAACCCGATAAACATTCTTGCGACGGCCATAATAACCCTTGGCCTGATCCAGTACTTTTTTATGGCGCGCACGAGCAGTGACGCCGCGTGTTACTCTTGGCATAGTCTCATCCTCCCCTTAACTGTATGGAATCATTTTGCGAACGGCGGCCGTATCGGCTGCGCTGACCGCTTCGCCGTTACGCAGCTGACGCTTACGTTTGGTGGTCATCTTGGTGAGGATGTGGCTCTTGTTGGCGTTACCACGTTTGAATCCGCCGGACGCCCGACGTTTGAAGCGCTTGAGGGCGCCGCTGTTACTTTTCATTTTAGGCATGCTTTTACTCCGCATTGATTAAATAGAATAGTGAATCAGGTATGAAAAGGACCCGGGATCACTTCTTGTTGCCGCCAGAACCGGCGGCTGCACCATTCAAGGTGCATTTGCAGGTTCGCCTCCGGGCGAACATGTGCGGCTCATAGTACCCGAAGGGTGAGAGCCGCACCTGCAATAGTACTTCGCCGCAAGCAGCGAAAATAATTAACAGGGGGGTTACTTCCTGTTTGGACCAATCACCATTACCATCTGCCGGCCTTCCAGCCGTGGATACTGCTCGACTGAGCCGTAATCTTCCAGATCTGCCTCGACACGCTTGAGCAGTTGCAGGCCCAGCTCCTGGTGCGCCATTTCACGTCCGCGAAAACGCAGTGTGACCTTGGCTTTGTCACCATTTTCCAGGAACCGTTTGAGATTACGCAGTTTTACGTCGTAATCTCCCTTCTCGGTGCCCGGCCGAAATTTTACTTCCTTGATATGGATTTGCTTCTGTTTTTTCTTTGCAGCATGGCGTTTTTTGTTCTCTTCGAACAGGAACTTGCCATAATCCATAATCCGGCAAACCGGCGGCTTCGCTTCTGGCGCAACTTCTACCAAATCCATTTCCGAGCTATCTGCTAACTCCTGAGCTTCCTGAATAGACAAAACACCTGCCTGTTCTCCATCCGATGTAATGACACGCACTTCCGGTGCAGTTATTTCCGCATTGGTGCGCGTTTTCTTGGTCGCGATATTTTAACCCTCCAAATAACTACGGCCGCGGCTCACGATTTCTTCGGTGATTTTCTCGACGAATGACTCCATTGTCATCCCACCCAGATCTTCACCACCTCGCGTGCGCACGGCCACAGTGGAATTTTCAACTTCCCTGTCTCCAGCAATCAGGAGATAGGGTACTTTCTGTAGCGTATGTTCGCGGATCTTAAAGCCTACCTTCTCATTTCTCAAGTCGGCAATGGCTCGAATCCCCTGTTTTTGCAGTTTTTCTGCCACACTCTGCACATAATCAGCCTGATTGTCGGTAATTCCCATCACCACCACTTGATTGGGCGACAACCAGAGCGGGAAGGCGCCGGCATAATGCTCGATCAAAATACCGATAAATCGCTCCAGTGAACCCAGAATGGCGCGGTGCAGCATCACCGGCACCTGGCGCGAGCCATCCTCGGCCACATACTGGGCATCCAGCCGTCCCGGCATGTTGAAATCCACCTGGATGGTGCCGCACTGCCAGACTCTATCCAGACAGTCGCGCAGGGAAAATTCGATTTTTGGCCCGTAAAAGGCGCCCTCGCCCGGCTGTAAATCCCATTTCAGATCGGTAGCATTGAGCGCCGTGGCCAGGGCCGCCTCGGCCTTGTCCCAGACTTCGTCCGAGCCTACCCGTTTTTCCGGGCGAGTTGAAAGCTTGATGATGACATCCTCGAAACCGAAATCCCGGTACACCTCGAACAGCAGATCGATGAAGTCCGAGACCTCAGACTGGATCTGATCTTCGGTACAGAAAATGTGCGCATCGTCCTGGGTAAATCCGCGCACGCGCATCAGCCCGTGCAAAGTACCGGACGGCTCGTTACGATGGCAGGAGCCAAACTCGGCCATGCGTAACGGCAGGTCGCGGTAGCTCTTTAATCCCTGATTGTAAATCTGGATGTGACAGGGACAGTTCATCGGTTTGACCGCATACTCGCGGTTTTCCGAATGGGTGGTGAACATGTCATCCTTGAATTTGTCCCAGTGGCCGGATTTCTCCCACAGTACCCGATCCGCCAGATTCGGTGTGCGCACTTCGCCATAGCCATGCTGCCTCAACAGCTTGCGCACATATTGTTCAATCTCCTGATACAGCACCCAGCCATTGTCGTGCCAGAAGATCATGCCCGGCGCTTCTTCCTGCGAGTGGAACAGATCCAGCTGGCGACCCAGCTTGCGATGATCGCGCTTCTCGGCTTCTTCCAGCCGATGCAGATAGGCTTTGAGCGCCTTTTTATCACCCCAGGCGGTGCCGTAAATGCGTTGCAGCATTTCATTGTTCGAATCACCGCGCCAGTAGGCGCCGGCCAGTTTCATCAGTTTGAAAGCCTTGATTTTACCGGTGGACGGCACATGCGGCCCGCGGCAGAGATCAGTAAACTCACCCTGTGTATATAAGGACAGATCCTGATCCTCGGGAATAGACTCGATAATCTCGGCTTTGTAGCTTTCCCCCAGATCGCGGAAATAACGAATCGCCTCATCACGTGACATCACGGAACGCTCAACAGGAATATCCTGCTTCACCAGTTCCTTCATTTTTTTCTCAATCACCACCAGGTCGGATTCAGTAAACGATTCGTCGCGGGCAAAATCGTAATAAAACCCGTCATCTACCACCGGGCCAATGGTCACCTGGGTCTCAGGAAAAAGTTGCTTCACTGCCTGCGCCATCAGGTGCGCGGCGGAATGGCGAATGATTTCCAGCCCCTCCGCATCCCGATCAGTTATCAGCGAAAGCGAAACATCTCTGTCGATAACATAACTGGCATCAACAAGCTGCTCATCGATCTTGCCGGCCAGAGTTGCGCGCGCCAGACCGGCGCCGATATCAGCGGCTACCTCGATCACGCTAACAGGATTTTCAAACTCGCGTTTCGAGCCATCGGGAAGTGTAATTACAGGCATTTCAGCACCTTTTCAGCCAGTGGTGGTCCCTACCAAAGACCACATGAGGCGTCATTATTTTTGGATTCGCCAGAGGTCGGTAAACCCTCTAGCGCATTGACGGGGTTAAATCTGGATTTCGCAGCTGACCGCTTAATATAATCAACAACTTAAAGTGCCTTTCAGCGAAACGCGAACTTTACAGGAATTGGGTTTATCCGTAAAGCCAGCCCTACCGCTTTGCATTTAAATTTCTACCAGTTTTTCAGGCTCGGTGCACAGTCACCTGTTGCGTCTCGCTGTGTAAAATTTCACAGGCCTGTTCGACAGCATCGCGTTCACCATGAACAATCAACAGACACTGGTCTGCCTTGACGACCTGCTCATACCGGTTAATGCTGTCTCTGGGTATCCCCATATTGTAAAGCGCGGCGCCAAAAACACTAAAGCCGCCACCGATGGCAACACCGTCAAGCTCGCACATCAGCGAGTCGACAAAAGGCCCCGCCGCCGCCAGTGGCCCAAAACCGGGTACCCAGAAAAATGCGGCACCCGACAATAGCCCCCACAGGCCAACCCAGAAGTTACCCTGAAGCCCCCGATAGCGAATACGGTCACCGACATTATAAAAGCCGATCGGATGCGCTTCACTCTGACAGCCCTTGCCGGCAATCGACACCTGTCTCAGATCAACGCCCGCTTTTTGCAATTCACTGAGCGCCCGCTCAGTGGCCCGGTGGGTCGGATAAATAGAAACACAGCAGTTTTTTTTACTCATCGCAGTCTACGAAACAGTGACAACTCTGCCCGAGCGATGCTCCGGTTTCAGTCGTTGCGTCATAATAATGAGGTAGAGGCGGAAATATGGCTGTCACTCAGGTGACAGACACAGCAAGGCCACTGGCGAGAGATGATAAGCCTGTACGGCGGATTTAAGCCTTCTTTTGCTGCTTCGTCTGTGGCAACGCCTCACCCGCATACTGGTGCAGGGTCTCCAGATCAGCAACTTCACTGTGGAACTTGTGTTTGTGTAGAATGCCCTGCTTGCGCCAGTGTTGAAGATGCCGGTTAACGACCTGGCGCACCGACCCGACCATGCGCGCCAGGGCCTCATCGTGCAGATCATTAATCAAATTCAGATGATGCCCGCCATCGGCAGACTGTGGGTAATGTGGCACAACATGGCGCAGTATCAGGCGAGCCAGCCGCGTCATGGTATCGTGCAGGGCCAGATCGGTCGCCAGATCTTCCATTTGCCGCATTTGTTCCCCCAGGTAGGGCAGGAAATTACGGTTGAACTCCGGGTGCCGATCGATCCAGGCGCGGGCATCCGGTATCGGTACAGAAATCAACGCGACATCATCCAGGGCCACGGGTGCTATTTCATGCGGCTTACTGTTTAGCAGCGTCGCTATATCGACGCCATCGCCTGGACCAAGTAAAAACAGGGTAATGCTCCTGCCGGTTTCAGGATTGATGCGCATAACCTCGAGCCGGCCTTCAATCAGAAGATAAAAACGCTCCTGGAAAATAACCGGGTCCAGCTGCAGTCCTCGACGCCAGGTATCACGCCGGAACAGCGACAACATGTCATCCAGCAATTCGTCCGCCAGTCCCGCAAACAAAGGCGAGTGGGTAAGAATATGTTTACAGTGACTGTAATAGACAGGATCCCGTTTCATACACAGTTCTCCTTGTGAAATGCGTCATTATCGTAATCCGACAACCGGGCAATGGATTCCCGCCCCTGCCGAATATCTGCACCTGACATTGCATAGTGAAAAATAGTGAGCTGATCCTATGCTACGCCGGTTGTTTCAACTATGCGACAACGATACTTAATATAAATTCGTTACAAAGTAATTACAGACAGTAAGGTTAACAATGTTTAATGTTTTATCCATGCATACTTCAGCTGAGAACAGATATGCTGCGAACGATCCTGCTATCATTTTCAGTAGCAAGGCGGGGGCGCCCCCCGCCCGGATAAAATATTATGCGCATTCTTGTCATAGAAGACGACATCGAAACAGCAAATTACATTGCCAAAGGCCTGAAAGAGCATGGCCTTATGGTCGATCAGGCTGCTGACGGCAAAGACGGCCTGTTTATGGCGCTGGAAAACAACTACGCTATTATTATCCTCGATCGTATGCTGCCTGCGCTCGACGGCCTCTCGATTCTCAAAACCCTGCGCAACTCGGATAAACAGACGCCGGTGATCATTCTCAGCGCGCTGGGTGAAGTGGACGACCGGGTCGAGGGCTTAAGGGCCGGTGGCGATGACTATCTGGTCAAACCCTTCGCTTTTTCCGAGCTACTGGCGCGCATCGAAGCCCTGCTGCGGCGCGGGGAAATAAAACCTGACAGCAGTTTGCTGAAGCTGGCGGACCTGGAGCTGGATCGCCTGACCCACGTAGTCAAACGGGCGGGTAAAACCATTGACCTGCAACCGCGCGAATACCTGATCCTCGAATACCTTATGCAGCACGCCGGCCAGATTGTCACTCGCACCATGTTGCTGGAAAGCGTCTGGGATTATCACTTCGATCCGCAGACCAACATCATCGATGTACACATCAGCCGCCTGCGCAACAAGATCGACAGAGATTTTGATCCACCCCTGTTGCAGACCGTGCGCGGCGCAGGCTATTGCCTGCGTGAACCGGCGCCGGAAGCCGGATAAACCATGCAAGCCCGCCTGCTGCGCAGCTTCAGTTTTCGCCTTGCCTTTACCTACATGGCGCTGTTCGGCGCGTCGGTGTTGCTGTTGCTGTGGTTTATCTACTGGTCGACCGCGGCCTACATGTCCAGACAGGCTGACGCCACCATCGCCGCCGAGATCACCGGCCTCTCGGAACGCTATGACATGGACGGGCTTGCCGGTCTGATCGAAGTCATCAACGAACGGCTTTCGCGCAAGCCTACCGGCTCATCTATTTATCTGCTGACCACGGCGCTCAACACCCCGATCGCAGGCAATCTGAATCGCTGGCCGTCGGCGCAGGCCGACAGCGATGGCTGGCTCAACTTCCGGCTGGAAAATGCCGGACACGGCAAGAATGAAATCCACCTGGCCCGGGCGCGCAGTTTCACCCTCTCCGGCGGTTTTCACCTGCTGGTCGGTCGCGACATCTACGAACTCGAAGAAACTCAGCAGCGCATTATTCAGACCCTGATCCTCGGTTTTATTATCACCCTGGTGCTGGGCGGCATCGGCGGCTTCGTCCTCAGCCGCCGGGTGATGAAACGCCTGGAAGCCATCAACAGCACCAGCCGCGAAATCATCAACGGCGACCTGTCACGCCGTATTCCCCTGCAGCACAGCGGCGATGAATTTGATGCGCTGGCCGACAATCTCAACGCCATGCTCGATCGAATCGAAGAACTGATGGAAGGTGTGCGGCGCGTCTCCGACAGCATCGCCCACGATCTGCGCACGCCGTTGGCGAGGCTGCGTAACCGGCTTGAACTGCTGCGCGCCGAGCAGGAAAAGACCGGCCAGGATCCCGCCCAGGCCGAGCAGGCCATTAGCGAAGCCGATGGCCTGCTGAAAACCTTCAATGCCCTGTTGCGCATCGCCCGCATTGAAACCCGGCAACGCAGCGCGTCATTTACTGACGTCGATATGGGCGCCCTGCTGCACGATGTGGTTGAACTCTATGAACCGCTGGCCGAAGAAAAAGATCAGTCCCTGAGCCTGCAGTTGAACGCGACGGTGCATATGCAGGGCGACCGCGACCTGCTGTTTCAGGCCATGGCCAACCTGCTGGACAATGCCATCAAATACACCCCGGCGCAGGGGCGGATTACGATCAGCCTCGACAGGCAGGCCGACAAAGGCCGGATCATGATTGCCGACAGTGGCCCCGGCATCCCCGAAGCCGAGCGCCGGCAGGTATTCCAGCGCTTCTATCGACTGGAAAAAAGCCGCACCAGCTCCGGTAGCGGACTGGGCCTGAGTCTGGTGAAAGCGGTGGCGAAAATTCACGGCATAAATCTAAGCCTGGAAGATAACCAGCCCGGTCTTCGCGTCCTTTGTGAATTTCCGACCGTTGATAGCCCAAAGATTAACGAATCTTAATCTCTGCTCCACCTCCAGTTAAACCCGAACCGAGTACGCTTGTATCCGAAGCCTGCGCGTTTGTGCGCAACAAACCAGCAGGACAGTCAACTGAACATGAGGATAGATCTATGAACCGCATCAGAAAAAATTCAGCCGTCACATTACTTGTGCTGGCAGGCATGACGCTTGGCAGCACGGCGGGCATGGCGAATATAGCCATGGCACAGCCGACCAAACCAACAGCAGCCGGCAACCCTGCAACATTAAGCGCCCGACAGGCGCAAATTCAGCAGGCCGATGCGCTTGCACAGAACGGGCGCAAAGCCATGTCATACATTGTCGCAGCGCGCCAGCTGCTCACCGAACAACATGAGGACGAAGCACGCCAGTATCTGGAGCAGGCCCGGGCGCTACTGACAAAACTGAAATCAGAAGTCAGCGCAGAGAAAGGCAACGCCTCTGATCTACTTCCCATTTATTCACAACTGGGCATCAGCAAGGAAGTGGAGATCACTAAGCAGCTCAGACAAAAACTGGAAACCGCCCACCTGGATGTGGTTCGCGGCAAACACAAAAAAGTTGTCGAGACGCTCAAAAGCGTGGGTATCGAACTGCAATACAGCTTTGTCGATCTGCCGGTTGCGGCGACACTTGGAAAAGTCGAATCCGCCCTCAAATCACTTTCTGAAAAAAACAGCGAACAGGCCAGTAAAACGTTGTCTGATGCCGAGGCAGAACTGATCCACGACAGTATTGTCATTAATGCTGTTAACGATAACCCGGCCGGATAGAATCGGACTCGGCACAATTAACTGCAGGTTCGCCTTCAGGCGAACATGTGCGGCTCAGCCGCACCTACCGTTTCGCTGCAAGCAGCGGGGAATTAAACCCAAAGAGATTAAACATCATCAAGGAGTCATTTTAAAATGAACGCAAACATCGCACCGGTTGAGTCAAAAACCGCCAGCAGCGCCAATTACCAGGCCTTCCATCAGGTTCGCCAGCACATGCAGCAACGCATCATTGGCCAGCAGGCGCTGGTCGAACGCCTGCTGATCGCGCTGCTGGCCGACGGTCATCTGCTGGTGGAAGGCGCGCCCGGACTGGCCAAGACCACCGCCATCAAGGAACTGGCCGCGGTGCTGGAAGGCGACTTTCACCGCCTCCAGTTTACCCCCGATTTGCTGCCCAGCGATCTGACCGGCACCGACATCTACCGGCCGGAAACCGGCGACTTTCATTTCCAGCAGGGGCCGCTGTTTCACAATCTCATTCTCGCTGATGAAATCAACCGCGCGCCCGCCAAGGTGCAGTCCGCCCTGCTCGAAGCCATGGGCGAAAAACAGATCACGGTCGGCCGCCACACCTATCCCCTGCCGCGCCCGTTTCTGGTCATGGCGACCCAGAATCCCATCGAGCAGGAAGGCACCTACGCCCTGCCCGAGGCCCAGCTGGATCGTTTTTTAATGCATATTCGCATCGACTATCCCGATGCCCAGTCGGAACACGCAATTCTGAAACTGGCGCGCCAGCAGGCTGAACGCGAAGACAGCGGTCCGGACGCCAGCGAACTGGAATTAAGCAAGCAACAGATCTTTGCCGCCCGTCACGAAGTGCTGCAGATCCACATGGCCGAACCGGTCGAAGAATATCTGCTGCAACTGGTGCTGGCCAGCCGCGATCCCTCACCCTACAGTCAGGAGCTGGCCCGCTGGATAAGCTATGGCGCCAGTCCGCGCGCCAGCATCGCCCTCGACCGCTGCGCCCGCGCCCACGCCTGGCTGGAAGGACGGGATTTTGTTTCACCAGCCGATGTGCAGGCAGTCGCCTTCGACGTACTGCGTCACCGTGTGCTGATCTCCTTCGAGGCCGAAGCCGAAGGCATGAATTCCGACGATGTGATCCGCGAACTGCTGAAACTGATCCCGGTTGCCTGAGATGAAACTCATCGAGCCCGCTCTTGCCGTCCTGAAAAAATTGCGCCGCGGATCCGGCGCAGTTAAGCCGGCAACCGCTACCAGCGGCAAAGGAAATCCCGCTCTCAACCCGGCCACCCGGGTCAGCATCGACGAACTCATCGCCCTGCGCCAGCAGGCGCGTAAGCTCAGGCTCGGTCAGCGGCAGGCGGCGCTGGCGCAACTGGCCGGCAATCATGCCTCGCGCTTTCGCGGCCGCGGCATGGACTATCAGGAATCCCGTATTTATCAGCCCGGCGATGATATCCGCAGCATGGACTGGCGCGTCACCGCCCGCACCGGCCGAGCGCACACCAAGGTTTATCAGGAAGAACGAGAACGCCCGGTCGTGGTCTGCGTGGATCTTAATCCGGGCATGTTTTTCGCCAGCCGCGGCGCGCTCAAATCAGTCGTCGCCGTCCGCGCCGCCAGCCTGATCGGCTGGGCGGCCATCGCCCACGGCGACCGCATCGGCGCACTGCTGTTTAACGGCGAACACCACGAACTGCCGCCACGCGGCGGCAAACACGGCGTGCTGCGCCTGATTCGTCAACTGGTGGCGCAGAGCGATCCGCTGGAAAACCTGAAACATCCAGCGCATCCCGACGGACTCAATACGGCCCTGGCCAGACTGCGCCGAGTCAGCCGACCCGGCAGCCTGATTTTTCTGCTCAGCGATTTTTACGGCATCGACGAGGAAACCGGCAACCATCTGATGCGCCTGCGCCAGCATAACGATGTGGTCGCCATCCAGTTAGTCGATGCCCTCGAACTCAGTCCACCGCCGCCGGCGCGTTACGCCGTCAGCGACGGTCGACACACCGGTATTCTCGACACCCGTTCAGCTGCAGCGCGAAATGCGTATGCCGAGTTTTTCCAGCAGCATCATCAGAGCGTGCGCGATCTGATGCGCAGTCGGGCCATCCCCCTGCTGCAGCTGTCCACCGAAGAGGATATCGCCGGCAGCCTGCGACGCTGCTTTAACCCGGCTCAGGGAAACAGGACACAGGAGACGGCGGCATGAATCCGGCCAACATGAATCCGACTGGCCAGGCGACATTGCAGTTGCGCGATATTCATCTGCCGGCCGAACCGGGCTTCTGGCCCCCGGCGCCCGGCTGGTGGCTGCTCGCCGCGCTGCTGCTTGTGCTGCTGGTTTGGGCGGGACGCATGCTCCTGCGCCGTTATCATTTGCAGCGTCAGCGCCAACGGATCCTCGCCATGCTCGGAGAACTGGAACAGGAATCCGCGAATAGTATAACGCCGGAAAGAACCGCACAGATTTCCAGCCTGCTGCGTCGCCTGGCATTGATGCGTTATCCCCGTCAGCGCGTCGCCGCCCTGACCGGCCGTGACTGGCTGCGCTTCCTGGATGAATCCGGCGGCAACGGCCGTTTCAGCCACGGCCCCGGACAGGTGCTGGCCAATGGTCCCTATCAACCCGCACTGGCCGCCGATCTGGATCCTCATGCACTGGGCGCGCTGCTGCGTGAGTGGATAAAAAAGAACACGGAACACTAACATGAATATTGAATTTGCCTGGCCCTGGTTATTCGCCGCCCTGCCCCTGCCGTTGCTGGCCCTGTTGCTGCCGCGCGCGACCAGCGCGACACCGGCCGCCCTGCGTTTTCCTTTTTATGAGGCCCTGCAACCCAGCCTGCAAACGCATGCAGGCCAGCGTTCCCGTCTGCGGCTGATACTGGCCGTGCTGGCCTGGCTGTTACTGGTGCTGGCAGCCGCGCGTCCGCAACTTATTGGTGAAACCGTGCACCTGCCTGTCAGCGGCCGCAGCCTGATGCTGGCGGTGGATATTTCCGGCTCCATGCAGAACGAGGACATGCAGATTAACGGTCGCCAGCTCAGCCGCCTCACTGCGGTTAAACTGGTGGCCGGTGAATTTATCGAAAAGCGCAAGGGCGACCGCATCGGTCTGATCCTGTTTGGTGACGAGGCCTACCTGCAGGCGCCGTTAACCTTTGACCGCAGCACCGTACGCACCCTGCTTAGCGAAGCCCAGATCGGTCTGGCCGGCAAGCAGACCGCCATCGGTGATGCCATCGGTCTGGCTATCAAGCGCCTGCGCAGTGAACCGGCCCGTAACCGGATCCTGATCCTGCTCACTGACGGCACCAACACCGCCGGTAACGTCGACCCGCTAAAAGCGGCCGATCTGGCCGCCCGTGAAGACGTACGCATCTACACCATTGGCATCGGCCAGGGTGAAATGCAGGTGCGAACCCCCTTCGGCCTGCGCCGGATAGCAACCGGTGATCTCGATGAAGCCAGTCTCAAGGCTATTGCCGAGAAAACCAATGGGCGTTATTTCCGCGCCCATAACACCGCACAGCTGGCAAAAATCTACGCCCTGCTGGATCGCATCGAACCTGTTTCCAAAGATGAACAGACCTGGCGGCCGGTGGATGAACTTTATTTCTGGCCGCTGAGCGCCGCTCTGTTGCTCAGTGTGCTCATTGCCCTGTCGGCCGCCTTCAACTGGCGAACAGCGCCGGCCCACACGGAGGTGCGTCATGCCTGAACAATTTCATTTTCTCCAGCCTCTGTGGCTACTCAGCCTGATCCCGCTGGCGCTGCTGGTATGGCGGCTGCGCTATGCCGCGACGGGCGATAACCCGTGGCTACGCATCATCGATACCCGTCTGCAGGCACTGCTGCTATCCGGCCAGAACCCGCAACGCAACCGCGCCCTGTTATGGCTGCTCGGACTGGGCTGGCTGCTCGCCGCGCTGGCGCTGGCCAACCCGGTATGGGAAAAGCAGCCGCGGCCGTTGTACCAGACCAGCGCGGCGCGGGTTATCGTGCTGGATCTTTCCCGCTCCATGTTTGATCGGGATCTCAAACCCTCACGGCTGGCCCGTGCGCGCTTCAAAATCGAGGATATCCTTGCCCGCAACGAAGAAGGACAGACCGGACTGGTCGTGTTTGCCGGCGACGCCTTTACCGTCACGCCATTGACTCGCGACGTGGATACCATTCGCGCCCTGCTCAAATCACTCGATCCCGACCTCATGCCGGTACAGGGCAGTCGCGCCGATCTGGGCCTGAAAAAAGCCGGTGAGCTGTTAGCGCAGGCCGGACTAACGAATGGCCAGATCCTGCTGTTGGCCGATGGCGTCAGCGGCGACAAAGCCCGCGAGACCGCTGCGAAATTACGCAAAAAAGGTTACCGCGTATCAGTAATTGGGGTCGGCGCCGACAAACCTGAACCGCTGACCGATGCGCAGGGTCGTCTGCTACACACCCGTGACGGCAAACTGATCCGGCCACAACTTGAAAGCAGCGCGCTCAACGCCGTGGCTGAAGCCGGCGGCGGTCACTACCACAAATTCAGCAGCAACGATGCTGACATCAGGGCCGTACTGGACAGCACACCATTGAATGCTGAAAACCCCATCAGTAGTGATATGCAGGGCCAGGACTGGAAAGAACGCGGCCCCTGGCTGGTGATATTACTGCTGCCGCTGGCGGCGCTGGCCTTTCGTCGCGGCTGGCTACTGAGTCTGGTATTGCTGGTCGGCGTGCTTTCCCCTCCCCAACCCGCGATGGCCGCCGACTGGAACGATCTATGGCAGCGCCCGGATCAACAGGCGGCAAAGGCGCTGGCGGAAAAAGACTACGAACGCGCCAGCAAGGTCGCAAAAGATCCCCTGCAACGCGGCAGCGCCGAATACCGGCGCGGCAATTACACGCAGGCGCTGGAAGCATTCTCACAGGCCAACGGGGCCACGGCGGATTACAACCGGGGCAACGCACTGGCAAAGATCGGTCGTTACAAAGACGCCATCGCCGCCTACGATGCCGCACTGAAAGCCGCACCCGATATGGAAGATGCGCTGGCCAATAAAGCGGCGGTCGAAGCATTGCTGCGCCAGCAAAAGCAGCAGAACAAAGACCAGCAGGACAAACAGGCCCAGCAGGGTAAACAAAATTCGCAGGACAAACAGGCCCAGCAGGG
>Ga0316207_10000436_pt1 | contig 70548 bp, 74 predicted proteins | sample 6weekpyrite_MG_FD_204943 | JGI IMG/M metagenome (GOLD analysis project Ga0316207, IMG submission 204943) | Microbial mat bacterial communities from mineral coupon in-situ incubated in ocean water Damariscotta River, Maine, United States -... | ecosystem: Environmental > Aquatic > Marine >... | reverse complement strand
CACAACTGATATACTAATAAGCATAATTTCATTTCAGGCCATAAACATGTCATTACGATTTTTCTTTCTCTTTTCATTCGCACTTACCACACTTACAGCCTTACTTAACACATCCCATGCTAAAGAAACAGCTAACACCAAAAGTATTGTGCTAGCGGGTGGCTGCTTCTGGTGTATAGAATCAGATTATGAAAAACTCGATGGTATTGTCAGCGCTGTATCCGGGTATTCCGGTGGACACACTAAAAACCCTACCTATAAACAGGTTTCAGCAGGGGGCAGTGGCCATATTGAAGTTGTAGAAATAACCTATAACCCTGAGGTCATAAAATACTCAGAAATTCTTAATTACTTTTGGCACCATATAGACCCTACTCGAAATGACGGACAATTCTGTGATCGCGGCCCCCAATATCGACCTGCTATTTTCTATAAAGACGAAACAGAGAAACAGGCGATTTTAGAATCGGCTCGACATATAGAAAAAACCAAAACATTTAAAGAACCGCTAAAGGTAGAGTTTATTCAGGCCAGTACATTTTATCCTGCCGAAGATTATCACCAGGATTATTATAAAAAGAATCCGTTACGTTATAAATATTATCGGTATTCCTGTGGCCGCGATGCCAGAGTTGAAGAGCTTTGGGGGAAAAGATAGAAGCAAAAGATTACCGCAAATGAACGCAAATAAACACGAATGGTTTGTTTGTGCGCCTGCGGCGCACTACACACCATTAGCGCTTTTGCTTTTATTTGCGTACATTAGCGTTCATTTGCGGTAATCTTTTGCTTTTTAAAACCTACTCTTTAATCTCAACCTCAATCTTATCCACCTTCTGGTAACCACGGGGCAGCTTAAACCCACGCTTACCACGGTCACCCGCATGCTCATCAACCTCCGCCGGTTTCATGAGCTTATGCTTTTTGCCTGCATAAATAGCTAACTTTTCACCATCCTGAATCAGGCCAACTGCACAGATCCACTCTTCATTGTCTTTCAGTTTAGCGGCCGGTACATTGATAATTTTATTTCCTTTACCTTTTGCCATTTGCGGAAGTTCAGCTAATTCGGTAACCAGCATATGCCCCTCAGAACTAACCGCCACTATCCAGTCATCTTCCAGGCTACGCACTTTAACCGGTGGTAAAACTTTTGCACCCGGCGGCACTTTTAAGAAAGCTTTGCCCGCTTTATTTCTGGTTTGTAGTTCACCTAGCTCACAGACAAAACCATAACCAAAACTGGTGGCAAATAAATATAAATCTTTAGGGTCACCCATCAGCGTCGCTACAAACACGGCACCCGGTGGAGGATTAAATCGGCCCGTGAGTGGTTCACCCTGGCCTCTGGCTGATGGCAAAGTATGTGAGCCTAATGTATAGGCCCGGCCTGTACTATCCAGGAACACCGCTGGTTGATTGGATTTACCCTGCGCAGATGAGCAATGCCCATCACCGGCTTTGTAATTAAGTTTATCCGCATCAACCTCATGGCCTTTAGCCGCTCGTACCCAGCCTTTGTCAGATAAGACAACGGTGATAGGATCGCTGGATAACAATGCAGATTCGTCCATTGCCTGTGCCGCATCACGTGCCACAATCGGTGAACGACGTTTATCTCCATAGGTTTCCGCATCGTCTAAAATTTCTTTTTTGATTAATGTTTTTAAACGACGATCTGAGCTTAATAATTTTTCGAGCTTGGCTTTTTCTTCCGCTAGCTCTTCCTGCTCGGCACGAATTTTAACTTCTTCTAAACGGGCTAACTGGCGTAGTTTAGTATCAAGCACATAATCTGCCTGCTCAACACTTAAACCAAAACGTTCCATTAATGCGGGTTTGGGTTTATCGCTTTCACGAATAATCTGAATTACTTCATCAATATTCAAAAAAGCAATTAACAAACCTTCTAATAAATGTAGTCGCTTATTAACTTTTTCCAGGCGCCAGCTAAGACGATTTCGAACGGTAGTGGTGCGATACGTTAGCCATTCTTTTAAAATCGTACGCAGGTTTTTAACCGCGGGGCGGCCATCTATACCGATCATGTTCATATTGACACGATAGGTGCGCTCTAAATCCGTGGTTGCAAACAGGTGCGTCATTAACTGTTGAATGTCTACACGATTAGAGCGTGGCACTAAAACGAGTCGGGTTGGGTTTTCATGATCAGACTCATCACGAATATCTTCCAGCATCGGCAGTTTCTTCGCCGTCATTTGCTGGGCGATCTGCTCAAGAATTTTATTGCCGGACACCTGATGGGGTAATGCGGTGAGAATGATGTCCCCATCTTCTATTTCATAAATAGCCCGGGCACGAATACTGCCTTTGCCTTTTTCATACATCTCCAGCAACTCAGCACGGGGGGTAATGATTTCCGCATCGGTGGGGTAATCCGGGCCCTGAATATGCTCACACAACTGCTCAACTTTGGCTTTTGGCTCATCTAGCAAACGAATACAGGCTGTGGCGACTTCTCGCAAATTATGCGGTGGCACATCGGTTGCCATTCCCACGGCGATACCGGTCGTGCCATTTAACAATAAATTGGGTAAACGGGCCGGCAGTGATTTGGGCTCTTCAAGTGTGCCATCAAAATTTGGCTGCCACTCTACCGTGCCCTGCCCCAGCTCCTGCAATAAGACTTCAGCATAATTAGATAGTTTAGATTCGGTATAGCGCATCGCGGCAAATGACTTGGGATCATCCGGTGAGCCCCAGTTACCCTGCCCATCAACCATTGGGTAACGGTACGAAAACTCCTGCGCCATCAGCACCATCGCCTCATAACAGGCACTATCACCATGGGGGTGAAACTTACCCAGCACATCACCCACGGTACGGGCTGACTTCTTATACTTGGCCGTGGATACCAGCCCCAGCTCTGACATGGCATAGACAATGCGTCGCTGCACCGGCTTTAATCCATCTCCGATAAACGGCAGGGCCCGGTCGAGAATGACGTACATGGAATAATCCAGATACGCCTTTTCAGTGAATTCGGCGAGGGGTTGTTTTTCTACGCCTTCGAAATTTAAATCTTCTTGGTCAGACATGCAGTGAATCGTTCTCCAGGTAATTTATTAGCTCCGCTGGATTATGCTCAAATAAGTCCACAAACACAATAAATCAGCTAAGAAGATTAGTACTTTTTCACACTCCAAGCTCCGGGAGCATTTCGTGCAGAATGTGCTGTACTGACTTTTCACGCATATCATGGGTGTACAGAACGATTAATGTCAGATTGTTACGCACCTTGAGTAACTTCCAGTTCATATCTTCCACAGCTCCGGATCTGTCAAACCAGGACAGTGTGCGCTCACCATGATGAATAAAAACATTCATCTCTCCCTGCTCTTTTCCTGCAATGCGTAAATGCGTAGTTAGAACTTGATCTAGCCGGCAAAATTTACTCATTTTTACAGGGTATTGCTGGGGCACACTGGCAATATCGTTTTCATCCAGCCACTGTTGCATAGATACCTGCATGCCATTATTTAGATTCGCATCTTTGCGTATATCCGCATAAGCTGAAGAAATTAAGTCGGGTGTCTGCAAATAGCCCATCATCACAACAAACAAAAAAAGTGATGCGGCAATTGTGCCCCCCCACTTAAAAACGCTCGCCTTATTAATATTTGAATGGTTTTGCTCAATGCTATCGGCCTGTTGTTTTATTGATTTCTGTAAGGCATTGAGTTGTGTAGCAGACAGGGATTTATCAGCGTAATATTCTTTTACTGCCTGCTTAATGGGGTGTTTCTCGTTACTCATGACAATTTACTCTATTTATTAACCTGGTCTTTAACATTGGTTTGCACACTTGTGCTTTGTAGCTGCTCTCTAATACGTTTCTTAAGCCGGTGTAGTTTTGACAGCAATGTTCCCCTGGGCTTTTTATAAATTTGTGCAATCTCATCAAGCGTATGCTCCTCTACCGCCCAAAGGTATAACAGTTCATTTTCTTCAGCATTTAAGCCCCCTAAAAGCTGCTGTACTTCCTGCTGATTGATTAGCATATCTTCCATAGCATCATCTAGTGGCTCTATATATGATACATCTTCACTTTCCATCGATATCATTGGCACCACTTTTCTATGTCGTTCAAGATCAAAATAAAGATTCCGAATAATAGTTTTGAGATATGCCAGTGGCTTCTCAATTAGTTTTCCAGATCCTGAATGTTTTTTTAAATACCGCTCCACAGCCGCCTGCACCAGATCATAAGCCACTTCTTCATGCGAGGACAATGAAAGCGCATATCGATACAACTGATTTAATTCATCTTTATTTAACATGCTATTTCAAAAATTGAGTGACCTGATTGTCTGCATTCATAAGTTAGACGTTTCAACTGATAATTTGATTGCAAAAAAATAACTGAAGTAATGCAATCAAAATAACAACTCATCCGTTATGAGGGGGAGCAGAATAATTAACACATATTTTTATAAATTTATAAGAGGTAGATCTTAATGATATTTAAAACCGCTGCAACACAAATGCTAACAGCAATTAGCCTGACAATAGCCTTACCACTCTTTGCCGGTGAATCGATAAAACCCGCACCAAATGGCATCTCATTGCCAGAGGCCTATAAGGACTGGAAAGTTATTTCCATTTCCCACCGCACAGATAACAACTCCCTACGCACCATCCTGGGAAATGATATTGCCGTTAAAGCCGCACGTGCCGGCAAAACCAGGCCCTGGCCCAAGGGCAGCATTCTGGGTAAATTAGTCTGGAAACAAAAAGCCGAAGAACACTGGCCAGCTGCCATTGCTCCCGATAAATTTGTACATGCGGAGTTTATGATTAAAGACAATGAAAAATATAAAAATACCGGGGGCTGGGGTTACGCGCGCTGGGTAGGTCTAGATCAGAAACCCTACGGCAAGGATGAAAACTTTGCCCAGGAGTGTATGGGCTGCCATACACCGGTTAAAGATAATGACTGGGTATTTACCACGCCTGCGATCATGCCATAAAATAATTCACCCTCACAACTATCCTGACCCAGAGGGAAAACTAGCCATCTGTAAATTGTCATCTTCGAATGCTTGTGTCGAAGATCCAGTGACCCTGGAGTCTGTAAAGTCGCTGGATTCCCGATACAAGCATTCGGGAATGACGGGAACCTTAACTTAACGGGACAACAGTGAAATACAATATACATAGAAACCAGAACAAAGAGCACCTCTAATAACAGGGGTGCTCTTAAGTATTTTTATGTTTTATAATGAAATAAATATATTTCTGTACGTCACCATCTGGTTTTTCATGTTCCGATTTAATTGAATCTTCTAACTCTAAGACAGGGTTAAGTTCTTCATTCATTTTTTCATTATCATAACGCACTACATCTAAGCCACTACACATAGCTGGCCCGTCAAGTGAAAACGTGCCAATTATAGCCCGCCCATTATTTGACAGGCATGCGGCTAAAGTTGACATATAATTTTTTCGATCTAAGGCATCAGTTAAAAAATGAAATACGGCACGATCATGCCAGATATCAAACTTTCTTGAAAATTGAGTATTAGTAATGTCCAGTGACTGGTAGTCAGGTATATTCGCTTTATCACCTAAACGCACTTTAACACTTGATAATGCCTCATCCGATAAATCGACTAAAGTTATATCTGTATATCCTTTATCAATCAGACAATCGGGTAACACAGAAACACCGCAACCAACATCGACAATAGATTTTGATGAATCAGCCTTTATTTTATCTAGAAGCTGCAGGGAGATTTCAGGTGATTCCTGATACCATCCGACCTTTTTATGATCTCTGGTTTTATATATGTTTTGCCAATGCTCTTTTTTTGAACTCATAATATTTAAATTCCTGCCAAAAAATAAAGCACATCAAAATTTGTAACTAATTTATGAACTTTAATTAACAAGCTGGTAATGCTCAACATCTGGAAATGGATCATAAAAATGATGCAATAGTTTTTTCCATTTCTCGTATTCTTTAGACCCCCTGAATCCTTGCGTATGATCCTCCAGGGCCTCCCACTCAACAAGCAGGATATATCGACTCTCCTTTTCTATACATTTTTGTAATTGATGAGATATATAACCGTTGATCGAGCTAATTATGCTTTTGGCCTGCGCAAATACCATTTCGAAATCATCTTCCATACCTGGCTTTACATCGAGTATTGCTACTTCTAGAATCATGCTTAATCCTTTATTTTCAGAGATAATTAGTATTAACATTATGCCTGAAGATGATAAATTTTAGGCTATCAGGCTCACCTCACTATTGCGTTTTATCAATGTTTCTTATTATTAATCATCAGGTTTAGACATAAGGGCAAAGGGTATGGCAAAAGGCCCAAATATGGCTCCCATAAGACCCCAGAAAACGGGGTTACTGCCCCGTTTTTTAGCAATCAAATGACAGCTTACTATTGAAACCACAATCACTAGAACCAGTACAATTACAAAAACCATATCATTCCCTTTAGTTATTAGAATCTAATGAACAAGCTTCAAAAATACTAGATATATACATTTCTATCATTTGATTTAAACTCCGTCTTTTTCCCTGTAAATTCATTGAATAATTTTTGATGGGAGATTAGAGAAAATTCATCCTTTCTTACCGGGTATTGCTTAACCCAGTCTAACAACATATCCAGGTTTTGATTTTGCTTTTCCAGTGACTCATACTTATGGGGTTCCCAGGGCCTGCCTTTACAATTTTCAGTACAGGTTTCAATACCTGGATTCAAAAATATAACCTCATTTGATTTATTAATCACTAAACCCAGTAAATCAGCGTAGCAACCTTCAATAACCCACTGTTTATTATTTTCTATAAATCGATTTATTTTTTTCAAACTATCCTTTAATAATTTTCTTCTAGGCGGGTCTACATCCTCCCAGGCCAAAGTATCCAGGTCTAAATGGCTCAACTGATACCTGGTTGAATACATCTTAGCCAGGGTTGATTTACCCGAACCAGAATTTCCAAATATTAGGATTCTTTGCATTTTTTCTTTTTCCTTTTATATAAAAAATCACACCAAAACACCATAAAAGCCTAACATACACTAACTAGATTTATAGCGTGATTATCTGATAAACCCTATACAGGCTTAATCAAATCCGGACAAAATTATTTTCCCTGTTGATTTGCCTGACTCTAGTAATGTATGCGCTTTTATAAGATTACAGGCATTAATTTTTCCAAAGTTTTCTAAAACAGTTGTTTTAATTGTTCCGTTATCAACCAGCTCTGCTACCCGGGTTAATAAATTATGTTGTTCAATAATATCATCTGTTTCAAATAGTGAACGTGTAAACATAAGCTCCCAATGAATAGATACACTTTTTGTTTTAAATGGCATTATATTAAACTCTTTGGGATCATCAATTAAAGCCAGGTGTCCCTGCGGTGATATAACCGATGCAATATCAGAAAGATGATCGGCCGTGTGGGTTAAGCTGGCAATATAATTTACATCACTGAACCCAAGCTTCTGTAATTCTGAAGTTAAAGACTGGCTATGATCTATCACATAATCCGCACCCAGTGACTTAACCCATCGTTTAGTTTCAGGCCTTGATGCGCTTGCAATAACGGTTAACTTCGTTAGTTGTTTTGCTAGTTGAATTAAAATTGAGCCAACACCACCAGCAGCCCCAATTATCATTAGTGTACTCGTTTGAGTGTTCGTTATTTTTAAACGATCGAATAAAAGCTCCCATGCCGTAATGGAAGTCAACGGTAATGCAGCTGCCTCATTGTAATTTAGTGTTGTTGGCATTTTCGCAACGATACGTTCATCAACTAAATGATATTCCATATTTGTACCTGGACGATCTATCGCCCCCGCATACCAGACTTTATCACCGGGCGAAAATAAGCTTACCTCATTACCAATTGACTCAACCACACCGACCGCATCCCAACCAAGAACTTTAAACTCCCCTTCAGGTGGATTCACGCCTCGCCTTATTTTAGTGTCTACAGGATTGACCGAAACCGCTTCAACTTTCACTAGAATATCCTTACCACTTGCAACTGGTCTCGGTAACTCAATATCCATCAACGAGCCTTGCTCAGTGACAGCTAATGGTTGTTGATATCCGACTGCTTTCATAATCATTATCCTTTGTTGGTAAGTTTTGAATACTCATTATCTACGTAGCATCATATAAAACAAGAACGCAGGCTAATGCCATCTGTAACACAAAGAATGCTAACGATAGACAAGACACTCCCCCATAATGATTAACTTACCTAGCATTTACTATTAACTAACAGTCACTAATCATCGGGCAATTTAATTCAACTAACCAGATGAAACTGGCTGTGCATACCCTGATCCCGAGTTGGAATAATCTCCTGATAAGCTGCTGAATTATACCAGCCCAGGGCTTTATCTCGATCGGGAAACTGAATCACAGCTTTAGCCTGAAATCCTGAATCACCATGCAATGCTTCAATTGGACCTTTGGCTAAAAATTCACCACCATATGGCACCAGTGTCTCCACCGCCATTGTGCTATACACATTGAGCTTTTCTTTATCAGTAGGTGTTAAATCAACAATTATTAGAGCTGTCATTTGTTCTATATCCTTTATTTGTTGTGGTTGACACAGCATAAAAAAGAAGCAATTATTAAACAATACCTAATTAATTAACTTATTGTTTAATATTATGAACAATGCAAAACTCCTTCCTTCTCTTCTTATTTTTGCTGAAATTGCCAACCGGCAATCATTTACACTTGCAGCTAAACAGTTAGGCATGAGTAAATCTGCCATAAGTCAACAACTTAAGCGTTTAGAGCAGGATGTGGGTCAGCAGCTTATATCCCGGCATACGCGGGGGATGTCGTTAACCGCAGCGGGAGAAAAATTACTTAACCGTTGCGAATTACTGCGGGATCAGGTCGACCTTGCATTCGAAGAGCTAAACCACAACAAAGAAACACCATCAGGTACATTTGCTCTTACCGCCCCTCACTCATGCGAAAAAGACATTGTAATTCCGGCGTTAAGCCAGCTGTGTAATGAGTTTCCTAAAATTGAGCCCCGAATACTGATCACAGATGAAATTAAAGATTTAATTCAGGATAAATTAGATGTCGCAATATATGGCGGTGATTTGAAAGACAGTAACTACAGGGCCCTGCCTATTGGTACAGGTAGTGAAATATTTTGCGCGACCCCTGCATATGTTCAGAAACATGGCCTGATCACTAAAAAAAATGATTTACTCAAACACCAGATGATTGCGACCTCGTGGCAAAGCACTCCTTTAGCTATTTATAAGAACAATGCATTAACTGAAAAAGAATGGGTAAAATTAAATTTTTATGCAAAAACAAATACCTTATCAAGTGCACTTGAAATGGTTTTACATGATATGGGGATTGCATTGTTACCTGAATTTGTAATTAGGAACGCATTTGCCAGTGGGCATTTAGTTAGAGTTCTACCCGAATTTCAAGGCTGGCAATGGCCATTTCATATGATTCATCGATATCATGGCGAGAAACCTTTTCACATCACCCGTTTTTACCAGTTAGTGAAACACTATTTTCCAAAGCAAATACTCTAGTTTGATTATTAAACCATGCTAACTAATACTAAAATCTTTCCTGCACATTATAAAAATATATCTATTGATAAGAACAGACAGAAAAATTATCTATATTCGTTTCAACTATCTTAAATAAGACGAATTTATACTTCATTTAAAAACATCCTTATCAAAGTGCTTTTTAAAATTAACTGACAACTCCAACCACGAAAACTTATTATCATTTGATAGTGTATATACAGGTTCTGGCAATAAATCTGCATTAAAGCACCCTCCAGCAACGCCTGTAAAATCAGGGATATTTGATAATTTCCAGTAAATTGTAGTCCCACAGTTTTTACAAAAGTGTCTTTCCTGTTTAATTTCATTGTCAATTTTATAAATAAGCGTCTCACCAAAATATTTAGTGACCTGTTCATTTTTAAAATATACGGAGATACCAAATGCACTACCGGTTCTTTTTTTACAGTTTGAGCAATGACACACTGCGTTCACAACGGGTAAGCCCTTAATTATAATTCCTGCGCTTTCACAACAACAACTTGCTGTTAATTCCATATCATTTTCCTGTTTTTAATTCTAGTTATACAACTATCTCAATACCGATCTGATATCAATATAGCAGTAAACTTATATAAAACCCTGAGGTTAAGCAATAAGGCCCAACACAATTATAAAGAGCTAAAGTTTAAACTATTTACATTGATTAGTTGGTTAAAATCCACAATCTTGCTAACCTTCTCTTTAATAAACCATCAGCCATCAACTATTAACTATAAAAATAACTAATAGTAGAACAGCTTCTCTTTCTCAAGCGGTTTATTAGGCTAAGATTGATACTCTTAAAAATTCGAGTATCATTGTTTACACAACTGAGGACACACATATGAATAAATCAATAACAATGCTTAAATTATTAACGATTGCTATGCTGGCTATACCATTCAATACTTTTGCAGACTCATGGAGCTGCCGACATGATAATAACGTCAGGGAAATACACATTAAACTAGAAACCTCTGCACCCGCCCCTTGTAGCGTCGTGTATAAAAAACTAACCGAGGGTGTTGAAGACCAGGTACTCTGGACGGCCCAGAATGATGGCAACTATTGTGAAGAAAAAGCCAAAGCATTTGTAGAAAAACAAACTGGCTGGGGCTGGACCTGCGTAGAAACGATTAGTGATGAAAATGACACTGAAGAAACAACTATGACTGAAGAAAGTACACCAGAAGAAACCAGCAGTGCTGATGCAACTAAAAGTGACGCAAAACCGGCTGTAGAGACCAGTTCAGCGACTGATACAGAAGCTAAGCCAACAGAATAATAAGCCTGTTTTTCGGGCTTTACACCCGGTTCAGACTACCAGTTATGCTTCTGTATCAAGCCCTTTTTATACGTTTGGGCAAGACCCCAGGAGTGCTTCTTGATACTGAACCGGATGTAGATCCCGAGGCCTCAGCCTGTAATTAGAAATACTTTTTAGTTATGCCTGTAAAACGAAGTATATCGACTAGTCCTTTACAGCTTATTTGGTAATTCGAAAAAATAAACACAATGATTACAGCTGCTATCATCAGTTTTTCATAAAAAAATGCAAATCATCAATAATTACAACTACACCCCACCTGATTTATCAACTCATCAAGCACCTGTTTTTCCCTACAAAATTTTATAACATAATCGAAACTACAACATGACAAGACGGATATAAGATGTATCACTGCTGTCCCGCTAACTTAGATTGCCGTCATCCCCGATAAAATTTTCTGGAAAAATTTTAAACAGGCTCTGCCTGGCCCCGAAGGGGCGGAGGGCAGGAAGCCTGGAGTAATGCTTCTATCGGGAATCCAGCGACTTTTCAGGCTTTAAGGCCACTGGATCTCCGATAGAAACATTCGGAGATGACGAATTTGGGGTTAGTCGTTTTCATGTCTTGTTGATACTTCGTATGTTCATAGTCTGCTATATCGGGCTTACAGTGAATATTTAAAAAGTTAACAGGACAGCTGTGAAGATGTATATAAAATCACTGCTGTCCCGTTAAATTAAGGCCTCCGTCATTCCCGATAAAATTTTCTGGAAAAATTTTAAACAGGCTCTGCCTGGCCCCGAAGGGGCGGAGGGCAGGAAGCCTGGAGTAATGCTTGTATCGGGAATCCAGTAACTTTGCAGACTCTAAGGTCCCTGGATCTCCGACACAAGCATTCGGAGATGACGATTATGTAGTTTGCTATTTTCATGTCTCATTTATTGGAGCGAATATTCATAGCCTGTTGTATCAGTTATGCAGATAATACCCGTTAACCACTAGAGACATGAGTTGGGAGTACCTGTATAAGACCGTCACCCGCATGGACGCGGGTGTCGAGCCACCAGGGAGGGTTTTACGGCGTGTCTTATACAGGTATTCCCAACTCATGTCTCGATCAGAGTCAAATAATCTTTAAACACACAACAGTGTGGTTTAAACTTAAACTAATTTATTATAACGGGATAGCAATGACTTTATATAACTGTTTATTCCTGGAAGATTACAGAACAATGAAAAAGCTCAATCATACAACTTTTGTTTTACTAACATCCATATGTTCAAGTTTTTGCATAAGCGATCTAAACGTCTGGGCATTTTCATCAACTAACTCATGGGGAAAAATAAATACCGGATCAATCCTGGGAGAAACCCGTTTAAGCTGAAAATAATAATCTACAACCATTTGACCTACATTTTGCTCACCACCAAACCCTGATAAGTCTACCACGCCCACTACATTCTCTGCATTTCCTTTTGCAAAAGCAATTAAATCTACAACTCGTCCTGCATCACCAACCGTTATATTTTCACGAAAATCCAGTTGTTCGTCCTGAATATTATGACGCACTTCTTTTATGCTTCGCTTACTGGATTGTTCTACAGTAAACTTTAGCAAGGCCCCTAGAAGCGATTCACTTAAGGCATCCCTGTCCTGATAAGGATGATTGACGGTTCTTTCATGACGTATACTCGCTCGCCACAGATAATTAGTAATATTAGTTCTGCTATGCTCTAGTTGTTCAAAGTTACGATGTAAGTAATGAAATGCTTTTTTCTTTGGTCGACTCATTAGTACATTTAATTCACCTTTTCGCTTATCAGCATCATCACCCTGCTTAAATGCACCAATATTGTAACGCGTAACATCCCATAGATAGAAAATATAATCCCGTTCTTTACCCTGTAGGGCGGCTCCGGCTCCATCCAGTATTTCTTCACCTCTATTGAGTTTTTTTAGAACCTTTTCTTTAATAAATTTCACATAGGGTTCATTTTTGAGCAGGAAATAGCATAAAGCTACATCTGTTTCCACATTAATCTTTTTACCCGTAGATTTCTCAATATCTTTTATGGCCTTTACCATAAAGTCCATATAACGATCGACCATCTCGATTTCAATACCTTTAAATTTACCGCTAGTGGCCTTTTTAGATGATTTTTTATTTTGCTCGCTATAATCAACAACAACCGCAGGTGGATGCTCTGGTAAATTCCATTGCATAATATTAAGGCCATTGTCATAAACATATTTATTAGAAAATTCAATAATATCAGCGGGGCAGCGATAATGTTCATCCAGCATAACAGATGCCTGCTTAATCGCTTTAACCAATGCAAATATATGTGAACCACCGCCTTTGAAACCACGGGCCTGAGTTGACCTCAGGTGTTCATCCAGCTCATGATCTTTGAACAGGTAATCATCAATCACAGAATTTTTCTGTAAAACCGTTTGTTTATCATCGCCCACGACCAGGATTTTTTTAGCTCTGAACATAAGCGACATTGCATCATCAACCCGACATTGTGTCGCCTCATCTACGATAACCAGATCGAAGCTTTGCTCTTTACAGGGCAACAGAAAGGGTACTGTCTGTTTTCGTACAACCCATATTGGGAATGTATCAAATAATTTCTGTCTTAATTCATCAAATACAGGGCCACTCTCACTAATAGAATTAAACTGTTTCAGTGCATCGGCAAGCGCCATAATACTGGTTATATTACTGGTTCCAGATCCCTGCTTTGAAACTGTAGCGGATTGAACAATATCACGCAGATTCTCAAGCAGACGCTGCCGTACAATTTTGTCCTGTTGTTTAAAAAGGTCATCTATTTCTTCCAGATCTCCCTGAATAGAAGAACCTTTTCCATGCTCCTGATTATCATTTGAGGCGGATTGACGATTAATACTGCGATACAAATTTAATGCCAGACTGGGCTCTTCACCAATGCGAATCGTTTCATGCAGGTCTTTTAATAAATCCCAAAGCTCACTGGACCAGGTACTCGACATTTTAAGCAGGGCAATTTGATCCTGCACTATCTGTAATAATTTTTCTGTGCTTGATTGTAATGGTGGCCTGAAGCTTGTCTGTATTTTTAAAAACAGCCTCATCAAACCATTCATCTGTAATGGAACTCGTGCCTGAATAACAGATTCTAGATAACGAATGATCTCATGACGCGGGTACTCTCGGGTTATTTCATGAAATGCTTCTACTGTTCTCGGTTTTTTCGCCAGTATTGCAATAAGGATCTTTTCATCTTCTTTTAAAACTTTGACTTCGTTTTCAAAATTCTTTGCGGGTATTTTAAAAAAGCTATAGCACTCTAGCATTTTATCTTTTACCAGATTAAAGCGATTACGCACAAAAGCATCAATTAGCTCCCGTGTTTTTACTTTTTTACCTTGCAACAGTCCTAGAAATTCGAGCAAACTCTGTATGCTCGTTTGCCCTTCATTTTTTTCAAGCACTCGATAGTCAAAAGCCACATTATCCCCCATGTGACCTTGCATTTTAAGCGTTATACCTGCTTTTAATTTTTCAATCTTCTCGCCGAGTACTTTGATTTTCTTCTCAAGATTTTCACCTTTTGCTGCTAAGCCGGGCCCCAGATCCTGAACTTTAAACATCTCGGTTAAATCACTCACCAAATCCTGCAGGGTCTGCTCACCGGTCTGCACTTCATCAACAACTTTAATGGCACTAAACAGCAATTCCTTCCATTTACGCTCACCAGGCGTTCCCCTGTCCTCAGCAATTAAATATTCCTGTAATTTTTCTATTAATGCTTCTATTGCCGCCTGTTGGTCACTCACTATCAACACACGTTGCTTACTACTAATACAGTGAATCAACAGGTTCATAATGGCATATGTTTTACCCGTGCCTGGCGGGCCTTCAAGTAATACCAACTGATGATTATTGAGTCTATCTATAAGACTTCTTGTACTTTGCGGTAATGCACCTGGCATCCAGGTAACAGGTGCAAAATGCTTATTATTATATTTATCAGCTTGCTGCTCAGGTGTTAAAAACTTACCCAGCAATGAATCGTAAAATCGTTTCGTGGAATGATGGGCAATCCCTGTTATCTGGTCAAGATCGAGTTCCAGGGCCTGATCGACTGGATTAAGAAGTTTTGCTGCCCTGTATAAATATACACTTTGTAAATCACACTCTATACCTTTAACATTAAGATCCCCCAGGATTCCACCTTTACCATTTTCATCCTGGTAGCCTAATAAAATCTCCCTGGTTCTATCAAAGATAGCTTCTTTTACAGGCAGGTAACGGGACAGGTGAATACGATCATTCAATCGGTCGACACTAATATCCTGCGCCAGTAATGTTTTAAAGAACTGATCGACCGGGTCAACATTGGCTACTTTGTCATTAAACTTATCGACTAACTGGGCCAGGGCAAGATGATTTAAATAAAACAACCCATCCTGCCTGATTTCCAGGTGAACACCTCGCCCAGATTCGCGTATACGAACTTTGGTGTAATACAGGGGAAACTGAAATGTTTTTATAGAACGATTAAATGGAAATAGTGCATCAACTATTTCAAAACCCAAATAAAAATCACAGGAGCGGTCACTAATAAAACGATCTCGAAACTCACTTGCCTGCACAGTACTTAACTCAAAATAAAATTTTCCCTCGCCATACTCCTTAACCTCACTGGCTAACAGTGGAATGGCAAACTGAGAAAGAATTGACCTGGCTTTTGTGCCTTTAGGGTTTTCATTTTCATCGGAATCGACTGCTGAAGCTCGTGATATTTTCGTGTCACCAAAAACATCTTCATAATCTACCTTGATATCCTTCTCATTAAAACGCTCACCGAGCTTTGGCTTATACAAGTTAGCATCTTTCTGACTGTTTTTACGTCTTTCAATGACCGGTTTAGCAATCGTTTCTTTAACCGCTTCTTTTGCATCTACATCAATGAGTACTTTTTGCGCAAGACTAGGCGTGTAACGTTTTGTTGTTTGCAGAACATCCTTACGCAATGCAAGGCCACTGGTTATACTTTTACTGCCTTTAACAAAACTAAACTGAAACAGTTTATGATAAGAAATTATTTCCTGCAGCACATCGTTTGGGTGTTGTAACTGATCATTATAAAGCAGCTCGTCAAGTGCAGGTAATGAGCGACGACTCACCGTGATGTAACCAGATGAGCCTTCTCTTTCCTCAATATCCTGAATGATCAGGTTGTCGATATCAGAGTTTGATGATTTGAAATAAAAATATTCCCTGTTCAGAAAGGTAGCTGTCAGCTCGAAGGGTTGCTGCTGTTTTTTAGCAATTTCATTTGTCAGTATAGATCTAATACAGGCGCGAAATCGCCCAAATATAAATCGTGGAATAAATATTTTTTTACCTTCTGCACAATTTTCTAGTGTATAAACCTGAAAGCCATGATCATTTTTAAAACGTCTAATTCGAAGCACATTTCGACGATCTGCTTTTTTAGTTAGACCTTTTTCTGTTATTTTCTGTTTAGCAATTGAGTTCGCCACTTACTTTACCTTATAATTTCTAGCTTAAATCACAGAGCAAGCTCTACCTAATTAACAAGGAAACCCGTCTATTTCGGGCTCTGGCATTTTCTAGCTCAACGCCTTTCATTCCGTTTACTTTAATTATCGGCCGTGTGTGTGCATAGCCAACAGCTCGTAATCTGCGAGAAGAAAAGCGCAGTGACCTTAAGTGAAGAATAACACTACTGGCCCTCTTTCCACTTAAACTCCAGTTACTTTCTATCTCACCTTCATCATACCTGTAAAAAGGCATATCATCTGAATGCCCTTCTATATCTATAAGATATTCGGTTGCTTTTATTTCTTTAAAAAGTGGTGCAAATGATTCTAGCGCTTCACTTTTTATAATTGCACTACCCGGTGCAAACAGCACACCGGTATCGAGGTCAACACGCACACCATCTTTAGCAAGACGCACTGTAGCTCCCGGTATGCCCGGCGTACCTTCAATTATTTCTTTAAGTGAACTTTCAAGCTCAACCAGAGTATTTTCAGTGCTACCGGTCATGACACTTTTTACTTTTTCAAAAGAGCCAATATCGACTTTGCTCATTGTTAATAGCATGACAAAGAAAACACAGAGAATGACCATTAAGTCGCCAAAACTTATATAAAAAACATCAAGTCCTTCATCGTCATTTTCAATTGTTAACTGATCTAGTTTCATGAATTCATATCCAGTTTTTTATTCATTTTTACTGAGTCCAATTGACGATCTTCCCGTCGAATCAATACACTAACTCTATTCATGAGCAACTTATGGGTTTCTATAAACATACTATTGTGGTGTTCAAGGCGCCCGGCAAGTGGTGTAAATACAAGCGAGCCCAGTACTGATCCAAATGCGGTTGTCATTAATGCCAGTGACATTGCTGGGCCTATTTTTGAAGGATCCTCCAGTGATTGCAGTACTTCTATCAAACCGATCACCGTACCCAAAAGACCCAGTGCAGGGGCTATTTTTGCACCTTTATTCAATAGGGCCACCGCCACCTTTCGCATCAGAAAAATGGATGCAATACGGGTTGAAACAAAGTCTTCAATTTCTTCATAGAATAGCTTCTCCTTTATCATATGGATAATGTCATTCAGTAGTTCACCACTGATTTCATTTCCATCACGCAGGTCAAGCACACTGCCGCCTTTAATAATCACCTCATCCAGTTCATCCATAAGCTGGTTTGTATGTTTTGTTGGATTTGCAATAAATGAACGTATCACCAGTAGAAATGTGCTAAAGAATGTTTCTAAATCAAACTGAAAAAGCAATACGCCAATGGTGCCACCAACAACAAAGAAAAAGCTACGGAAGTCGTTAAACAGAAACGTATTGCCCGAGCCAATACCCAGCCCAGCATCAATTCCAATCGCAGAAATCAGTACTACGCTCAATAGGCCAACACTGAAGATAAGCGTGATCGGATCAAATCTTTTCTTAGAACTAACCAGGTATTTCTTATCTTTTAAACCCTGCATATTTATTTCTCTCTACTGTACTAATCTTGATTATCTGTTGTTGATTTACTAACCAACTGATTACGAGCAATATCATGTACGATAAACTGCTCGTGCACCTGGCTTTTAAACTGTTCCGGGTCTGTAGAACCAAGTACGGAAAAACGAACCACATATCCATCTGATATGGAAACCACTACCTTCATTCCACGATGTAACGCAGTAATCGTTTCAGCCTCCATAGAATTCACCGCTTTTATCTGAAACTCATTGCGCATAGAATCACGCGCCTTAAATGAATCACCTTTAACATACAATAATTCTGCGGTACGCTTCTCCAGATCGACAAGCTCCTCATTATTAAAAAAGATAATACCGATGGGAATATCTTCATCTTCATCAAACGTGATCAGGCAACGTGCCTGGTAGTCCGGCACCCTGTCTAACATGTGAGTGGGAATATCAATAACTTTGCGATTACACTTAACCTTTACTTTTCTCTGCTTAAGATCCACATGATCAACTCGACAGATTTTTGCATTATCAGGTAACACTCGCTGGGAATCCAGTGCCTTTGATGCTCGACTCAATGACTTTTGTTCAATACTCAATTGACAGGTTAGTGCACTCACCTGATCACTTAATTCTTTATTTTCAGCCTTAAGTGATTTTATTTCAGCTTTTAGATCTTTGCTTTTTTTAATCTCAGGATTTGATTGCCAGGCATTACTATTCGCATCTGACACCTTAGATTCATATTTGGCGATTTCATCGTAAAAGCTTTTAAGTATGTCACCTACCCTGTTTTTATGCGGTAGCTCAAAGCGGATACAGGGTAAATACTCCTGCACCTTAACAGGTGATGCGGCTGAACTGCTTTTGCTTGATACTCGGGTATGCACAGAAAAATTAAAACTATCCAGGCAGGATAAAATGTTCTCAAGATTAGGCACAAAGCCATGGGCATCTAACACGGTGCGAATTGCACTTACAGGATCTGAAAACAAGGCCCTGTCAATGGTCATATAGAAAAATTTACCATCATCATCAAAATCGACAGCAGAAAGGCTTTTATTTAGTGAAGCCTTTGATAAATCAGCATCACCCAACTCAGAGATAACCGCTAATTTGCCTTTCTCAAAAATGGCCATATGCCAACCTCGTTAAAAAAACATGACAAAGAGGATTTGTGTTAACCATTAATCAAACAGCAAATACAAACTTACACATTTAAGATGCGCTTTATCGTGAAATGGAGAATAATATTTTTTATCTGCACCGATTAAGTAGTGAAGAATCCCAGATTATACCTGATCAAGTTAGTTGATTTTTATCTTAGTTAATTTACCCGGAAAAATTCGCCAAGGATAATTGTATTCAAATTTTTATATAAGCTGAAGTAAAAACGGGGACTTCTAACCCGTACCATCAATTCATAAAATATGGCAATCCGAACTTAACCAGAGCTACCCTAGCATATATGATTGAAACTTGTTATTAATGTAGCTCGCCAGTTAAAAACAAACAGCCGTACATTAACCACATCCCTGCAAATGTGAAACAGCTCACATTAAAACTTTAACCTTTCATTTCATTGTTGTGCACACAAAAAGCTGTTGAAGTAACAGAGCGGCTTAAAATGCCTGTCGTTTGTGCTTCTTATAATATTCTTCAGCAAGAACGGCCTTAGTACTGGGAATATGTTTCAATCCCCATTTAGTCATTTCTTTGATAACCGGTGCCAATGCCTTGCCCTTATTGGTGAGTGTATAAGCATAACGCACCGGCTTTTGCTGATAAGCTTGTTTATCGATAATATTATTCTCCAATAAACGCTTTAGCCTCTCAGCTAGAATATTAGTAGGAATACCTTCAGGTGAAGCCTGAAATTCACCATAGGTACGTTTACCCAGAAATAAATCCCGAATAAGAATTAGAGTCCATTTATCCCCGAGAATATCCAGTGTATTTGTTATCGGGCAAATAGAACGTTTTAGATGGCTCACTTTATTAACTTACCTTGTTGTAGATGTTTAAATTTTATCAAACCACATAGTCACTTGCAATTTTAAAGTTACCGGTTAAAATATAGTGACTTGCAAATAACAAGCCACTAAAGGAACCCAAGACATGATCACCACAGCAGAACCAGTCCGCTCTCATCACGTTACAATTTCCATAACCCTGTTACTCTGGTTTTCAGCAATATTTGTTTTAAGCTTCAGCCAGGCCTTTATACCCGAGCGAGGTGAACCACCACTTAATTTATTAATTACATTCACACTATCTGTTGGTAGTTTCATTGTAGCGTTTTGGAGCTTCGCCTCCTTCAGAAACTATATTCTAAATTTAGACATACGCTTTTTAATCATGCTGCACAGCTGGCGGATGTTAGGGATGGGATTTATTATGCTTTATATATTTGATAAATTACCGCCACTGTTTGCTTTTCTTGCTGGTTTTGGCGATGCGGCAACCGCCATCGCCGCCGTTTTTCTGGCCTACTCCCTGTTCACCAAAAGCCAGGGAGTTTCAAAAAAATCAGTATGGCGATGGAACACCTTTGGCCTGATAGATTTCATCGTCGCCGTAACTATTGGCATTTTAACCCAGACCGATGCATTACTATTTGCTGATAGTGGCATCAACAGTGACTTAATGGTGGTATTCCCTTTTGCACTAATACCCGGGTTTCTAGTTCAGGTATTCACAATTACACATCTCATTATCTATTTACAATTAAATAATAACTATCGGAATAGTCAATATATTACTATTTAATCCCGTATTATAGATAACAAGACGTAAAGAGGATAAGACTATGGATATTAAACTTTATTACATGCCTAATACCCGTGCCTTTCGAGTTCGTTGGCTACTCGAAGAATTAGGCCTCAACTATAAACTTGAAAATATTAACTTAGCCAAAGGCCAGGGCAATACGGATGCATATAAAGCGGTGCACCCCCTTGGATACCTTCCTGCAATTGAGATCGATGGTAAAGCCATGTTTGAATCTGGGGCCATTTGCACATGGCTTTCAGACTCATGTCCAGAAAAAAACCTGGCGCCTGATATCCACTCAAGCCAGAGACGTGAATATGAACAATGGATGTTCTTCGTACCGGGTGAAGTTGAGCCACCCCTTTTTTATCATCAATTACACAACAAAATATTACCTGAGAAAGTACAGGTAAAGGAAATATTACCATGGCTTTTAACCCGCTATGATCACGTACTCAAAGCATTAAATGATAAATTAGAAAGCCGTAAATATTTATTAGGTGAAAACTTCAGTACCGCAGACATTATGCTTGCATCAACTATTAGCTGGATTCCTGAAATGCTGGAACCCTACAGCAGATTAGAGAATTATGTTGCAAAATTATCCACTCGTAAGGCTTATATCATTGCCCAGGAGAATTAAATGGGTAATTTAGTCAGATAACTTTTAAAGAGACTCACATGAAGCGTATTTAAATTTTGTATGGAGTGATATCACACAAATCTTTACCTTTATATAAGAAATTTAAATAGATGGATAGATGGGATATGAATAACCCCTAAGTGCTGACTCATCGTGCAAACTTAAGCAGGTTATAATTCGCTCAGTCATATTAGCAAAAAATGTTCAATATTTTGTGCTACATCACATTGTTTTCATTCCAGTACAGCAATAATACCGTGGTTTCGTTCCAATATTATTCAGGAGGTAGTCCGGTGAAACAATTCAATGGTTTGCATTTTGTGGCCCTGGCGGGTCTGTTACTTATTTCTGCCTGTGCATCAACACCACAATTATCACGCCAGGAAATTCTTCAACAACATGACTCAATTGCTCAACTGGATGCTAACCTTGAAAACTCCCATATAAATGGCGCCGAATATTTAGCCCCCCAGGGCTACAGAAAAGCCAGAAAATTGCTTGACCAGGCCATCGCCTCTGCACAGGAAAAAAATACTACTGGTATAAACAGAGCAACTAAGCAGGGGCTAGAAGTCGTCAAATCCGTGGATATGAATACGGCAGCCAGCCAGGAACTGTTTGTAGAGTTACTTGAAAACCGTGAAAGAGCAATCAACGCGGGTGCAGAAAAACTGTTTCCAGAAGAATTTAATCGCCTGGAAAATCAGTTTCGTAACACCACCAACCTGATTGAAAAGAACAGGCTTGAAGATGCTAAAAAACAACGACCCTTACTTATTACCAATTACGGACGCCTGGAGTTAAAAAGCGTTAAGAAAGATGCGGCACAACAAGCAAAAACAGCTATCGCAAATGCAATTGAAAAAGAAGCAGATGATTACGCTCCTAAAACTTTCAAACTAGCACAGGAAGAACTCACACTGGCACTCTCAATACTTGAAGCAAACCGAAGCCAGAGTGGTGCAGCAAGCTCACACACCAAGCGTGCTACTGAACTTGCTAATCAAAGCATTCAAATTACTGAATTGATAAAAGATTTTGACCGTCGTGATTATGATGAGGAAGATAAGTTATTATGGTACCAGAAACAATTATCAACGATCCAGGAGCCACTAAAAACCACGCTGGTGTTTGATAAGGATAACCGAACAACAGTCAATACAATACGCAATGACATTAGCGCACTTAAGCAGTCTGAAGCCAATTTACGCGGTGATCTTATGGCCACCGAAATGCGTGTAGAAACCCTGCTTAGCGCAAAAAATTCAGAGTTAGGCAATTTAAAGAAAAAGTACGAAAAAGAAATTACTCTGCAAAACAAAAAGCGAGAAGAACAGGAGAAACGTGAGCGAGACATAAGACAACGGTTCGAGTATGTCCAGTCATTGTTCACAGAAAAAGAAGCTGAAGTATATCGTAAGCGTCAAAACATTCTCGTACTGGCCCATGGCTTTTACTTTGAACCTGGAAAAAGTGAAATTAAAACGGTTAATTACGCCTTATTAAATAAAATTGATCAGGCTTATAAAAAATTTCCAAATTCTAAATTAGTTATTTCTGGACACACAGATGCCACAGGAAGCCCTTCAATAAATAAAAGGCTATCTGAAAGGCGAGCATCGAATGTTGCACAGTTTCTAAAACATACCAAGGGTATTGAGCCAGGCAGAATTAGTGTTCGAGGCTATGGCGCTGAAAAGCCTGTCGCAAGCAATAGCACCAGTGATGGTCGATCTCGCAACAGGCGAATAGAAGTTTTAATTGAAAATTCTAATACTATATAAATCGTTAAGTTGTTAGCTAAAAGTTAACACCTGTCATCAGCTTGTGAGTTAAATGCATAACACCATGCAGATTTAATCACCCGCTGATGATGGGAGCATTGTTTTAAACCTTAAAATACAAGATGAATTGATCCGACCTGGATAGAGTTTGTTTGCGCTTTTCCGCAGACCAATATCCTGCCCCCTCCCCAAAAATTTCCTCATCAAAAAATCACTCCATATTTATATGTTTGATGTTTATTTTCTGTCATGCCTGCGAAAGCTAGAGACAAGAGGTTTAGTTCAACCGACAGACATTAAAAACCTGCATTAGCAATTTATAATTTATTGTTAAGATCAATTTCATGGTTACCTTTATTTTTTAAAATTAATTCAACTCAAAAAAGTTGATTAAAATCAACGCACTTTGAATTATAGATATATTAGTATAAAAATTAAGGGAAGTTAGGTGATTACTATATTGATTATAGGTCAAGTAGCCACTGGAGGTTTAAAATGAAAAATATAAACAGGGAGTCGTCTTGCCACAAAATCACTCAATCTGACATTGATAAATTATCGTCCCTCTGTAAATTTATGTTGTCGGGTCATTCAACAACCACATCGGGCATATCCAACCCAGGCTCCGCTAACTCATTAACGACGACAAAACCAGTTGCCTGTGGAAGCAACTGTAGCAAACAATCATTTAGACTCGCAGAGTCTTGTTCAACAACTAAAACAGCCAGGGCAGTGTTAATTGGTGATACTATCAATTTTTCTCTACAAGCTGATGCAAACTATTATTACAAAGTTGCAGTCAATAAACCCTTAACACTAAAACTGCTAATAAAGAACGGGCCATCTACAAATAAATATAACCCATATATCAGTTGTGAAATGATAGATGACTATGAAAATTATATTAATTCTTATGATGGAATCATTAATGGCCAAATACTGGAATTTAGTGTTAAAAACGCAGGGATATATTATTGGCACTTTCAACAAAATTCCTCAATAAATACGGATATGACTGTATTGATTAAATTGCAGCAAACCAGGAAAGATTATAATGACTACAGCACCCCTTACTCAAGTCGCTGGGCTTATGATAACGAGAGCAATTATTTTCTTAATAGCTAGAGTAAGTTACTGCCTGGATCACGACACTTGGAAATTGACTGATTAATAAAGTAGAATGAGCATCTATATTTGTTGCTTGTATACTTAAGTATTTAAATTTACAAACGAGTGAAGCGATAATGATGAGGTCACTAAGTCTAGTTCACTTGGGCTATACATAACTGTAATTACCCTGATGCTAATGCATTTTATGCTTAAACAAATGCGTTATTTATTTCTTCACCCTTGTTTCATCAACAAAACTACTCCTTAAAAGCATTTTCATTCGATTTATATACTGGGCTGTCGACCAACCACCTTCAATTGTTAACTGTTCCCAGTTCTGAATAGAGGTCATGCAAAATAACATATCGGCAGCCTGCTTAGGTGACCAGTTTGCATTTAGGTTCCCTTCACTTTCTAATGCCTCGATTGTTTTATTGCAAACATCACGCAAACAGACCATGCAACCATTCCAGGCCGAGGCTGTTGCTTCATCCGTTTCACGGGTATTTAGCAACGCCCTGGCTAAGCCATAAATTTCCGGAATATGATTCCCCCAAACATCAACAAATGTTTCAAGAAGCTCAACCCCTGTTGTGGCCGTCTCAAATTGCTTTAGTCGCTCATTTAACCCCTTAAGCTCATCCACATATTCTACAGTTGCAAGCATTAACTCTGTTCTAGAGTCAAAGTGAAGATATAGCGCCTGTCGAGATATACCCGCCATTTTTGCAATATCAGCCATGCTGACACCTAGCCCACGGCGTTGCTCCATCAGCTGCCACGTTGCTGACAGGATTTTATTTTTTGTATCTGATTTATGACTTGACATGCTGTCAATAATATCTAAACTTGACACTATGTCAATTGACAGCGTGTCAAGCTAGATAAAGCCACTCAATCGACATCTTGTAGGCCCCCTTATAGGGACACCCACTAGAAAAACCCGAAAGGAACCAACCAGAATTCTTATATGGACACCCAATTCTTATATGGACACCCAATTCTTATATGGACACCCAATAGACAAACTTAAAAGGAACTAAACTATGAAATTAATTATTTTCGGCTCAACAGGTCGCACAGGTCTCCAGCTAATTACGCAAGCTCTAGAAATGGGACACGAGGTGACAGCATTTGCCCGCAACCCAGAAAAAATTAACCTGAAACATGACAACTTAATAAAACTTAAAGGAAATGCGTTAGATTATGACTCGGTAGTAACCGCGTTACAGGGACAGGATGCCGTGCTATGTGCATTAGGTATGCCTAACATTTTAGACAAAAGCCAGTTACGTGCAAAGGCTACGGAAAACATTATTGCTGGAATGGAAAAATCAGGCGTTAAACGCTTCATCTGCTTATCAAGCCTTGGCGCTGGTGACAGCCATGAGATATTGCCTTTTCATTACAAGTATATTATTGCCCCGTTAATAATGCGTCACCTGTTTGTTGACCATAACCTTCAGGAAGATCATATTGAAAAGAGCAAACTGGACTGGACAATTGTTCGACCAGGAAATTTGACCGATGGAGAATACACAGGGAATTACCAGGAGGATTTTAAAACGATTAATAAAACAATCGCCATTAAAATTTCACGGGCAGACACGGCGGATTTTATGCTAAAGCAATTGCAAGACAATAAGTACCTGCATAAGGCACCCTGTATTTCATATTAATAAAACAGGTCTCTAGGAATACTCACAGGCCGCTAAAATCTGCGCATAGTATGCGCAGATTTGGTGATGTTTTGATTTAAAAAAACCTCTTCATCTGAATACTTCATTAAAACCAGAAAGTAACGCCCATAGTTTTAATACCTTCGGAGAATGCGCTCTAGGGCTCGCTTAGGGGTTTTAGTTTGTGAGCATTATCTTCCCAGTTCTTTCCATCAAAATATTCAACACTAACCGATTTAATCGTTGAATCATCTAAACATCGCATGTTTACACTGACACCATCCGGGTGTGAGCGTGGAATATAGAAAGATTTAACACCACAGGTTTTACAAAACAAGTGCTTGGCCTCGTGTGTATCAAAGGTATATGTCTCAAGGTTGTTTTCACCTGACAATAGCTTGAAACTGGATAAAGGAACGATTAAATGTAGATATCCCGATTTCGAACAAATTGAACAGTTACACTCCGAGACCTCCAGGTTCTCAGGTGCCTCGACTTCGTAAGTCACAACACCACAATGACATTGCCCTTTATGAATCATTATTTTCTCCATGATCATTACTCCAATATGATATTTACCTTACGCCATGAATTTCAGCCTGGTGTTTATCGAGTATAAATTTACTAAGTCAAAGTTTGCAGCTTAGTTAAATATCGACTTTATTGCTATTAAATACTCCCATGAATAAGAACTATTTAACATCACTGCTGTCTCCTTAAAAAAACGAGTTTATGTTTAAACCACACTGTAGTGTGTTTAAAGATTATTTCATGTCTCTAGTGATTAACGGGACGGCAGTGATTTAACATATAAGCGGCGATTACTACAATGCTATGTGGCGAGGGGGAGCGATGATTGAATATAAACTAGACCCCACAAAATCGATAGGTTTAAGTTACCAATGGACACATGTCTCTAATGGTCAGGGGATAACCGCTGAAAATCCATCTTATGAGGCTTCTGGTTTTGGACTGAGGTTTATGGGCTTTTTTTAAACTGTTACCAACACTTAGTAATAATCATATATGTGTTATCGGCTTTCAAGAAAACAGTTTAAACATGCTTTCTTTTGTATATAACTACCCATTAACCATGCAAAAAACGTTTAGCTTTTCTCTGCTGCTTCTTCTATGAAATATACTTTATTCCAGCACAGATAGATAAGCTGCCAAAGCGTTAATATCTTTCCCTGATAACCGTTGGGCAATAGCCTGCATAGGAGAGTCGGGCCTGGAAGTAGATCCTGATTTATATTTTTTAAGAGACATCACCACATACTTGGCAGGTTGCCCAGCAATTCGTGGTAACTCATCATACCCATGACCTGTATCACCATGACAACTAGCGCAGGTTGTATTAAATAAATATTTACCCAGCTCAGCAAGTTCAGGCTTAAATGCTTTTCGTAATTTCACCTTTTGTTGCGCATAATAAAGAGCAATATTTACCCGGTCATCTGCTGTTAAGGTTTTTGCTAATTCACTCATTATTTTATTTTTACGAGATAAACTGGCAAACAGTTCGAATTGACGCAACAGATATTTTGAGTTTTGTTGAGCCAGATTAGGTATATGATCACGCTTACTATTACCATCCTGACCATGACAGTATTTGCATACAAAAGCTCTTTTAACACCAGAGTTAATCGCTTTCTGATGTAATTGTTTATCTTTAGTTTTATTTTCTAAAAGAAGATATAAATCATTTAAATCTGATTCATTAGCTGAAACAATGGGGGCTGATAAGCACAGAGTAAATAGGGTAAATAAAAATCGTAACATTAAAATCCAATTGTAATTATGTTGAAACATCTAATATAGACCACCACAAATATTTTTCATTAAGTTTGAATAATAACTAACCATTTCATATGGCCACCCAAATATAGAGCCTTCAAACTTAAACCCTTGCATATTAATCCATATCAGTTATTTGTCATTATCGATATAGGCATAATCTACGCGGGGCTGTCTTACTTTAATCTCCTGAGTGATTTATAAAAGATTAAAGCCTATTCACTGGTAGCAGTTATTGATTTTAATCAAATTACCCCACTTCAGCAAACCCAAACCCTAAGCTATTGAAATACCTAATAAAAATACTGTGCACAGCCATCAACATCATCAATATCAACAATAACGCTCAGGGAGGGTCGGGCAACAGGTTCCCGCTAATTAATAATTTCCCCCTGTGATCGGTGCATCACTGAGACAGATATTTGATCATAACAACATTTGAATCAGGCCATTTCAGCCAAATAAAAATCCATAATAACTGGGAATAAAATGCGACTGCTCCCTGGTTATCATATTAAGTATTTAATATCTCATTTAAACATTCCAGAAGTTGAATTCGACTCACCGGTTTTTCAAGACGGCGATCAAATAAATCATCTTCAACCTCCAGTCTTAATATTTCATCATATCCACTGGTAATAATAATTTTTGTTGCGGGATAATTGGCTTTTATTTTTGATGCCAGTTCATAACCATTCATACCAGGCATAACAATATCCGTGATCATGACATCAAAATTCTGCTGTTTAAATTTCTCCAACGCCTCATCCGCATCCGATGCCACTTCAGATTTATAACCCACACTGTTTAGAATTTCTACAGTCAGTGCAGCCAATGCATCTTCATCATCTACAATCAGTACAGAAAACTGCTTAGCATTAACCTGTTCATTATCTTTCTTTTTGTGTTTAACTTTTTTCAGTAATTTACCCTCATTACGAGGAAAATAAAGAGTAATTAAAGTGCCTTTACCTAATTTCGACTCCACACCAATACTTCCCTTTGAACGCTGTACAAAGCCATAAACCTGACTCAAGCCTAAGCCTGTTCCATCATCACCCTTGGTAGTAAAAAAAGGATCAAATATTCTAGCCCTGGTTTCTTTATCCATACCAACGCCACTATCAAGCATCGACAATCGCACATAATCACCGGCAACAAGACCATATTTATCAGCAACACCGCTGGTCAGGACCGTATTCATCGTAACAATCGTTAATGTTCCATTTTCACCCATTGCATGTTTGGCGTTGATACACATATTCATTAACGCATTTTCAAAGTCATTAGCATCGATATACACATTCCATAAATCATTATCGAGATTTAAAGACATTTGTATGCCTGCAGTTAACAATTTTTCTAGCATCGAACTAATATCAGTTAAGGTTTGATTAATATTAATAACATTCTGTGAAACTGTTTTTTTTCTAGTAAAAGATAATAATTTACTGGTTAATTGTGCTCCATTAGCACTCGCCTTTTCGATTTGTTGAACATATTTTAAAAGCTTAGGATTATCAGCCAGTTTTAATCCCAATAAATCGGTATACCCGATGATAATACCCAACATATTATTATAATCGTGCGCAATACCACCGGTTAACTTACCCATAGCCTCCATTTTCAAACTACGATTCATTATTTCTTCAGAATTCATATATTCCCTGAAATGAATTTCACGTTCATGTGCCTTCTGGTTTGCTATCAGGTTACGTACACGTGCAATTAATTCTTCTTCAATGATTGGTTTTGTCACATAATCAGTAATGCCCATATGGAATAAACTGATTCGACGTGAGGCATCATCAAAGGCCGTAACCGCAAGTATCGGCGTATCACCTTTGATATCATCAAGGCGACGAATTTTATTTATTAACAGGACACCGCTGATTTCACCTGTCAGCACTATATCTGTCACGACCAGATTGTAACGATTTTTAAGAAAAGCATCCCAGGCATCTTCTGCATTGTCAAAATCATCAACTTCCAGGCTTCTATCTTTGAACATGCGAGTGACTAAATTTCGTTGGGAATTTTGATCCTCAATATAAAGCACCTTACCAAATATGGGTTTATTAACCTGGGTAAAGCGCTCAATAAAATTAACCAGTTCATGCACCTTGTTTTTTGAGAAAATGTCAGTGATGCCAGAATTGATGGCTTGTTTAATAACATCCTGGTTACTTTCAGATGTCAGTAAGACAATAGGTGTATGTCGGTAGCATTTAATTTTTCTAATTTTCTGGCTGAGTTCAATTCCATCCATATCATCTAGATACATAGCCAGACAGAGACAGTCAAAATCTTTACTATTTTTTAGTAATTCCAGTGCATCTTTCCCTGTTGCAGCAAATACATGCTCAATCTCTGAAGCATCAAGAATACCTGCAATTAATTGCTGGAAGACTTTTACCCGATCAATTATCAGTGTTCTCATAAAAATATCACAGTAAAATATTTATTTGACTGACGGATTAATAACATATAGATAGTTTTAGTTATCGCCACCTGTTAGATACTTATTATATATAGTCTATTTTTTTACTGATTGTTTCTCTATTTGCTTCCTAAATCGATACATTCTGTAGCATTTGACACTAGAAAATTTGTACAAACCCACTCTAATTATTAAAACATGCTTCTTTACGCTTCATTTATTCAAATTATCAAATAATTGGTACACCTATTAAATAAGGGTGTAGATACTTAATAAAAATGCCATAAGCAACTAAACCCGCAAATACAGCAACTATATCTTTTGCTAACGGAAATTTATTTTTCTGTGTTGATGCTCCTCGCTTATTTGCAGATAACATTCCAAACAAAGAGAATATAAAGAATGCACCGAATAATAATATTGATGCAAGATCCCCATTAGCAAACAAATGTGCAGCAGACCAAAGCATGACTCCCAAAAGCATTGGATGACGTATGAACCGTTTAATATTTGATTTTAGATCAGCTGCGGCAAAAAAATAAAATGCAAGCAGCATAATCACAACAACTACATTTTTACTCCAAATGGGTGGCTCCCATATTGAGTAATACCCTGCTATTGATTTTCCATACACTATTAAAACGAGCCCTATCAATGAAATGACAGAGTACAGACCTTTGTATAATCCCTCACCTAGTTTATTAATTATTATACATCGATAACTTACCAGACTCGGTACCAGGTGTAGTCCAAAAAAAATACATATACCCAATAATAATATATACATAATATACCTTTACCCGTTTAGGCTTGAACCCAACCTCGATAGTATACTTAAATTCACTCCTGGCGAATTTATCCCGATAGAAGCATTCGGGTATATCAAATATAATAATTCTGGATAGAGATATTTGGATAAAATTGAAAAGTAACCAGACACCCAAACAAAGTTCAATAAGTATACATCACATACATAACTTTTATATACTAAAAAACAATTACATATCAACGACCAGGTACTTGCCATAACACAACAGCCAGTATAAATGCCTGACATCTTCCATTAATACTTAACGTAATTAATTTTGCCTACCCTGAACATCTGTTAATTACACCTTATGGTTTGAAAGTAGATACCGCATATTTGATGACACGGTTAAGCTCTTCCTGCTTCGCTCCATTTCTTGCCATGACAGCTAATCCAAACTGTAATGTAAAAAGATAGTTAGCCAATATTTCTGCAGAACAGTTTTCATTTAGATTACCCAGCGATATTTCTGAAGAAAAAAATTCTGTTAATGCCTTTTTCGTTTGATCATTTATACGACTTACAGCCAGAAATGCACCTGACGGCAGACAATTTCCACCCGCCTCACAGGTGCTTGTCGTTATCATGCAACCACCTGGCATGCTGGGATCAGACAACATCTCAGCCATCGATTTTAAATAGCTTAGTAATCTTTTCTGCAAGCTTTTATTTGATGAAAAAAGCTCTTTTACATGATGCTCACCATATGTCTGCACATATTTATTCAATGCGCTCTTGAATAATTCCTCTTTATTTCCAAATGCCGAATAGAGACTTGGTTTATTTATACCCATTGCATTTGTCAGATCGCTCAGGGAAGTACCTGTATAGCCTTTTTTCCAGAATAAATCGACAGCTGCATCAAGCGCTATATCTTTATCAAAACTACGATGTCGCCCAACACTCATATTTATCACATCCAAAAGTAGATAACCTGCTTGACATTATATACCGGTAGGTACACAATTCAATTCTATACCGAACGGTACATAAATATTAAACATATTTTTTTACACATAGGAGCGAGTAAAGATGGCTAATTTAACCGGAAAAACAGCGGTAATCACCGGAGGTAACAGTGGCATAGGGTATGCGACTGCAAGACAATTTAAGGAACAAGGGGCAAAGGTCGTTATTACTGGCCGTAACAAACAGGCCGTTGAAAAGGCAGCGGAAGAACTCGGAGTTATCGGTATGGTCGCTGATCAGTCAAACCTTGATCATATTGATTCTCTTGTATACAAAGTAAAAGAAGAAATTGGAGACATCGACATATTATTTATTAATGCGGGTATAGCTGCCTTTGCTCCAATTGAAAACCTAACGGAAGAGCAATTTGATAGCACTATGAACATCAATTTCAAAGGTGCGTTTTTCACGCTGCAAAAGTTCTTACCTATTTTACGTGATACCGCATCTGTTATTAATCTGTCATCAATTAATGCTTACACTGGTATGCCAAATACGGCTGTTTATGCAGCCAGTAAAGCCGCGATGAACTCTCTTACCAGAACCGCAGCATCCGAGTTAGCCCCTCGTAAAATCAGGATTAATTCTGTCAATCCTGGACCTGTAAATACACCTATTTTCGGAAAAATTGGATTCCCGGATGAGGCCTTAAATGAATTTTCTTCAGCAATGTTAAATCGCGTTCCCTTAAATCGATTTGGACAACCAGAAGATATTGCAAACCTGGTTTCTTTTTTAGCGTCTGATGAAGCCAGTTTTATAACTGGAGCTGAATACAATATTGATGGTGGGGTTAATATCAATCCTCTTTTAATATAACTGAAATGACATGTAACGGGTTAGTGATAATGGGGTTAATACCCATTGTCACACCCCTTTTGTTTACGGCTCATAGAAAAGCAATAAAGACTTCGTCATTCTAGAATACTTGTATTGGGAATGACAATTTTTAAGTTAACGGAATTGTCATGATTTATATTAACTCATTTTGGTTTCTTTGGCGGCAGTGACTCAACAAATTTTGTGCAATAGCTTAACCACTTAGCCAGGTTCAAATCAGACTCCATCCCATCTTGCGACACATAAACCATTCCTTTCATTGCCTTTCCGGTAAAATCCATTTCACTAGCATGTTTTTTAGCAAGGCATTTTTCATATTGATCGGGGCCAACACGAGCCATTAAGGTATCTTTTACAATACCACAACACATATGATTTGATACCATAAAACAAAGCCCGCCAAACATTTTCTTTTCTTCAACGTCAGTGCGATCCTGTAATTCCTCACGAATCCTTTGCGCTAAACCTTCATCATATGACATGCCGCCCCCTTCCCGATGAATCTAAATAAACATTACAATTTAATTCAGTCACCCCAAAAGATAGATAAGTTTTTATCTCCTTCAGGCTGAGTGCCATGTTTTACTGTTTATAATATACCACTTTCAAGTTGCTCTAAATATATAAATTCAGGTGCTTTAACACCCGCCTCTTTTCTGATTTTAATGAGTTCTGGAGACTCAAAAAATGCTTTTGCGTTATCAATTGATGACCATTTAGAAAAGTGAACAATTTTGTTTTCTTTATTCTGGTATTTTAAAACCTGATAACTCTGTTCACCCGCATCCTTTCTTATGCTTTCTGCATCATTAAAGATTTTCTTCCAGGAAGAGTAATCCTCGACTTCGTGAATAATTAGTACATATTCCATTTAGACTTCCCTTCTTTATTATTTGTAAACATAAATTCTAAGTTAAACGCCACACGTAGCGTGCGGCGTTCAAACGGTTTACTATTTATACAACAATTTAGGCGATGGGTTTAAATGCTTCTATAGTAGCTGAAACAACAAAATTTTCAATTTTTCTATTTGGCACCCAATCACGAATAAACTCCCTGCTCTTATCTTTTGGTTCTATTTCTATTTCTATGAACCCGGCGTTTATCATCATATTTTCAAGATCAGATATTTGAGAAGCACCAGCCATACAGCCTGTATATAATGCCATGTCGTTTTTTAGATTTTCTGGTAACTCGCCGAAAGCGACTACATCGGAAATAGCTAAACGCCCTCCGGGTTTTAATACCCTGAATGCTTCCTGAAAAACCCTTGCTTTTTCTGGAGACAGGTTAATTACACAATTGGAAATAATGACATCAATTACAGCATCAGGTACGGGTAGATTTTCTATTTCACCTAGACGAAATTCGACATTATTATAATCGCTTTTAACTGTATTAATACGTGCCTTACTGAGCATTTCAGAAGTCATATCTACACCAATAACATGTCCCGTTTCACCAACCTGTTTAGCCGCCAGAAAGCAATCAAATCCACCACCACTTCCCAGGTCTAAAACTGTTTCACCGGATTTTATCGATGCGATAGCCTGGGGATTACCACAACCCAATCCCATATTTGCACCGTCAGGCACATCACTCACTTCCCTGTTTGAGTAACCGAGTGCCTTAGAACTTGTTTTAGCATCAACACCTGATTCAGCACAACAAGCAGTGGCTATGCAACCACTACCAGAATCGCCCGCTACTGCTACTTTGGCATATTGTTCACGAACTACTTTACGGATATTATCATTACTTAATTGAGTCATAACTGTTTCCACCTTAAGATTAATTTAATTACATCTCTATAGACGGAGACAAGCGTAAAAAGACGCAAATAATTTTTAGCTAACAGAATTTATTATCCAAAGCTTTCTTTTCATATGAAACTAACTGACTGTTTTGATTGACTTCAATTTGGCAGCAATTATTTAACATCGTTTTAAGTAATGCCCTTCCCCGTTGAATTCTTGATTTTGCACCGGATAATGAAATTTTCTCCAAATCAGCCACTTCTTGTTGAGTCTTTTTCTCTATTTCTGAAAGATTGATAGCGTTTCGATATTTTTCTGGCAGTTGCTCAATCATAGGTACAAGGCAGGCCGACAATTCCTGTTTGATTATTTCATCTTCACTAGATTGTGCTTGTTCAACCCAGTTAGGTAGCTCTTCAGTTGGTCTTTTTTTACGATAGTGGTCGATGATAGTATTTCGAGTTATCTGATAAAGCCAACTCTCAAGCCTGCAATCTTCTTTCAGGGAATCAATTCGAGTATATATTTTTAAAAAGACATCCTGAAGAATATCCTCCACCACATCATTGGCAACCCGAGTTCGTATAAAAACGGATAATTTTTTATGGTATTCCTGCCAAATGTCTTCAACTGTCTTCATTATCTTGGCCCATCACGTTACATAAACTTAATTTTGAAACCATATTTTTTAAACTAAGTGTTCTGATAAATTTCATTTTATATATTTCAAGCTATTTCAGACTGGGTGTCCATTTATATTCGGGTGTCCATTTATATTCGATCCATGATTGATCTTCCTTAGACATAGGCTCTTTTAGGCAGGGTGTCGGCAGGGTGTCCTGATAGTTGCTGATAGATCCTCTGATAGGTCATTATACTGGGCATTAGACTGGATGTCCTGATAGGTCTTCTGATAGGTCTTCTAGGTCTGGGTGTCCTGATTAAACTCAAGCTGATTAAAAAACAATTGACACACTTACATATTTATATAACCATCTCGTTATGGAACAAGCTGGTTATACAAATACGCAGTCAAATCTAGACGCTATCTTTTCAGCCCTCGCTGACCCGACGCGACGCGCAATACTATCGCGACTTGCAGATGGTGAGGCCTCTGTAAACGAGCTCGCAGCCCCGTTTGAAATGAGCCAACCAGCGGTATCAAGGCATTTGAAAGTGCTGGAAAAAGCCGGGCTGATTGAGCGGGACATTGACGAGCAGCGCCGCCCTGCCCGATTAAAGGCCCAACAGTTGGCAGATGCGGTTGACTGGTTATCTGAATTCAAAGCTTTCTGGGGGACGAGCTTTGACCAGCTAGATAATGTCCTCCTCAAAATGAAACAAACCGAAAAAAAGGGAACAGACCATGAGTGAATTACCAGAGTATATATTAGACCGTATTTTCCACGCGCCCCGTGAAATGGTTTGGCGTGCCTGGACCGATCCTGAACTTTTGTCTCGTTGGTATGGACCCGGTGCAGAAACCATCATCCACAAATTTGACTTAAAACCCGGCGGTTCGTGGCTCAATGAGATGAAATGGGGTGGCAATTCGAACTTTCAAAAAGTTGTTTTTCAGGAAGTAATACAACCAGAGAAACTGGTTTGGCATCACTACTCTTCAATAGATTCTGACTGGAACCCCGCACCTAATCCCATGATGGCAGACTGGCCCAGATTGCTTCTAACAACGGTGACATTTGAGGACATGGGTGATAAAACAAATGTGCGTCTCTCTCAGGTACCTATGGATGCCACCGAAGCAGAGATCGCCTGTTTTGCTGAGGCTATGGCCAATATGGATAATGGTTGGGGCAGCGGATACGCAATTATGGATGAGATATTTGTTGAATTACAGACGGGGAGTTGAAGCAATGAATAATAAAAACGTAACTGGTGCTCACTGGAGTTTATGGGTGATCGGCGTTGTCACCCTGATATGGAATGTTATGGGCGTCATAAACTTCTTCATGCAAATGAATACAGATGCCCTCGCCGCAATGCCTGAGACACATCGTGCAATAATCGATACTCGCCCCACATGGGCCACAGGAGGTTTTGCAATAGCCGTTTTCGCTGGCGCGCTTGGCTGTCTTCTGCTTCTGCTCAGGAAGTCGGCTGCATACTATTTGTTTATCGCATCGCTCTTTGGCGTTATTGTGACAATGATCCATACACTTGGCATTGCCGGTTCAGCAATCGACTTCAGTCCCTTTGAGATTATTATGATGATTTTGATGCCGGTGGTAGTTGCGGTATTTTTAATCTGGTATACAAAGTGGACCGAAAACAAGGGCTGGATCAACTAGGAATATATTTTGAACAGGGTGTCCTGTTATTTCCGATTTTCCGGTAGTAACAGGACACAAGCACATGATTAGTTAGGCTATTATTTTAACAAAGATCTTATTAGGGGTACCTCTTTTAATTCCTTTAAATTTTTAAATTCGCTTTAAATTATAATTACCGCGATAGCCTGTTATTTTGCTAACAACTCACGAATTTTAGTTAGTAATGTTTCAGAACTATAAGGCTTATGTATTAAATCTTTATGCAATATATCATCCACTAAATTTAAGTGGCGATCATCACTAAACCCACTCACCATTTGAATTTTTATAGCTGGATATTTCTTCTGCACAATAGAAGCCAATTGATAACCATCTATCTCAGGCATAATGACATCTGTTAACAATAAATCGATTGATTCTTTTTCAATAATTTCCAACGCCTGCTTACCACTATTTGCACTAAAAACATGGTAACCATTTTGACTTAGAATTTCAGAGGACAACTCTATCAATGCAGGCTCATCATCCACCACCAAAATACTTCCTGCCCCCCTTAAATTAACATCATCATATTTTTCTTGCTGTTTACTCCCCGAACCACCCTGATCTTGACGCGGAAAATACAAGGTAAAACAGGTACCGTGATTTTGTTCAGAATACACCTTGATTGCACCACCACTTCGCTCTACAAATCCATATACCTGACTTAAACCCAGCCCTGTTCCACTCTCTCCCTTGGTTGAGAAAAAAGGCTCAAATATTTTTTCCTTAGTTTCATTATCCATACCTAAACCAGTGTCGGTCACACTTAATAAAACATAATCACCAACGCCTAATTGCAACATCTCAGCCTCATGCGCACTTACTGATTCATTGCTGGTTTTAATCGTAATTTGACCGTTCCCTTTTATTGCATGCATAGCGTTAATAGACATGTTAAGAATTGCATCTTCTAAATCACCATCATCCAGGTAAACAGACCACACTTCATTGTTGAGATCTAAAACCAGATTTATCCTGGCTGTCAAAGTTTTCTCGAGAATATTTTTCAAGTCAAGCAATAAAGTATTAATATTCAGCACCGTTGCATTAGTATTCTTATTTCTTGAAAATGCCAGTAGCTTCTTGGTCAACTGTGCACCTCGCTCACCTGCACGATGTATCTCCTTCACATACTTTGCCAATTTGGGCTGACCCTGCACCATATCCTGTAAAAGATCAGAATAACCTAAAATAACACCGAGCATATTATTATAATCATGTGCCACACCTCCCGTGAGCTTACCAAGGGCATCCATTTTCTGGCTTCGTCTAAGCTGCTCTTCCTGTTGTTTATGTTCTGTAATGTCAGTAGAAATACCACATACGGCATATGTATCATCATTTTCATCATAGAGTGGAAATTTTGAACTGACATAAATATGAACACCATCATCATGAGAAACAGTTTCCTCAAGTTTTAGTGCATATCCTGTTTTCAATATAGCCTTATCATTGAATGATTTTTTTTCAGCAAGCTCTTCTGAAAATAATTCAAGATCAGTTTTACCAATAACACTTTCATTACTTAATTTATACAGCTTTTCCCATTCCTGATTAATAAAAATATAACGCCCCTGCATATCTTTTGCATATATAATGGATGGAGAGTTGTCCATAATCGCCTGCATATCGCGCTTGTTTTTTGCAGCGACTTCTCTCAATTGATATTGTTCTGTTACGTCATTAAAAACCAGCACCATACCTAATATCTGATTATTATTACTAATAGGTGCTGCGGAATCCGCAATCTGATATTCCTTTCCATCTTTAGCAATTAATGTTGTGTGGTTGCTGAGATATACAATTTCACCTGTGGTTAAAACTTTTTCAACTGGGTTTTCAATTGGCTCACGAGTCGACGCATTCACTACGGGAAATACTTTCTTTAAAGACTGGCCTTTTGCATCCTGTAACACCCACCCTGTAAGCTGCTCTGCCACAGGGTTCATTCGGCTAACATTGCCTTCAGCATCAGTAGCGATAACCGCATCACCGATACTGTCCAGTGTAATAGAAAGATCCTGTTCACGCTCCTTTAGTGTCGAGAGTGCTTGCTCACGCTCAATATAAGATAACTTTAACTGATCGACCATTTTGTTAAATTCATCAGCTAACACCTTTATTTCGTCATTCGATGATATATTAATTTTTGTATCCAGATTACCTGAGCCAATGTTTTTAGTTGCATCAACCAGACTCGCGATTGGTTTAGAAATAGTGCGATAGATAATTATATTAAGCATTATAATTATAAAAATCAGAAATAAGGAAGCTATAGTTGTAACATTGATTAATGAATTTATTGAACTCTTGGCAAGACTATTTGCAACTTTAAGTTCATTTTTTTCCATCTCAATCAAGTCGTAAAGACCATGAATTAATGATTTTCTCGATTTATTAAGATTTTCTTCATATAAGTAAATACTGGTAACCGGTGATTTACGTTTCGAAATATCTTTTAGATAATTTTTTGCCGCCTTTAAATAAGCTGAAATTGAAACGACAACTTCAGCAACGGCTTTACTATTATTACTTCTGCTTAATTTATCAGAAAAATCATTAAGATCATTTACAGCATCAATTGCCTTGTCATGATCTTTTCTTATTCCACGTAAATAAAACTCTATTGATTTGATAGATATTTTTCTAGCTTCACTTTTAACTTTCTCAAGATCCAGCTGTAAACCGGTGGAGCCTACTGACTTAATATCATTTATAAGTTTTTTTCTAGCCTTATGCAACTCAGATTCATCTATTGTTAACTGACTTAAAGAGGGGCCTTCCGAAATATTTAAGTACTCTTGCGTAGTCTCTATGAAATTATTTACGAGTAAATTTAGTTTATTAACATCTTCATGTAATGCCCCATGGTCATTCTTTTCAATTGCAATATAATTTGATAAATGAAGCCTGACTTTTTCAATTGCTTCCAGTGCCTTGTTTTTATCTCTTATATTCCCCCTGATCGAATACTCAACCGCTTTTAGTGATGCTTGTCTAGCACTGGATTTGATTTCAATTAATGATGTCAATGAAGGTGTTTCTGACAAAACAACATTATCAAATAATTTTTCCAGTTGAATACTACTTTGAACTTTAAAGACATCTGACAGGATAGCGATGGAAATAACGAGAATTGCAGAAGCTATAATTTTTTGTTTTATTAACATTATCAACCTTACATACTAAAAATCTATCTGTGCCCGAAATTGTAATATATCAGGATTCCCGAAAATATTGCTATCTTCTGTATTTATTCTAATGTAATTCATGGAGAACCGAGTATTTGACGTGGTAGACCAGTTAATACCCACTGTGATATTTGAAGCTTCTCCGCCTTTAATAATATCATCATTAAGATCGATATCACTATAGCGCAAAGCTAATTCCCATGCACCATATATACTGTTAACAGGTTTAATCCGCACGAAAACACCTCGCTCAGGCCTGTAGGGTCTTTGTTCGCCAGTGAGAAACCAGCTTGTATAAATAATATGAACCGCTAAATTTTAAATCGTTTGATGTGTCATTCTTATTTAAATCAATCAGAATTACTTCTGTCTGAACTGAGATTGATTGCAAAACGCTAGATATTTCAACACCTGATCTAATAATTGTTTCTCTTAATTTATATGCCCAGGTTTTATCGTGTTGGCCAGACAAAAAGAACCTGGCACGTCTAACTTCAGTGCCACTACCTGGTATTAATTCCGCTTTATCATCATCAATGTATACAGCATCTATCTGAATCGTACCGCCTGTACGATGCTCAATCATTTTTTCTGCGCCAGCAATCACGGTCATAAAGAATAACGCACAATATAGAATAACAGCCAAACCGGTCTTAATCATTTTCATTTCTTTGCAAATTGATTTTGTCTTAGTGTAATTATAGTCATTAAACCGATAATAATTTTCTAATATAAAAGTTTAACCATATTATTAGAAAAGAAGTGACCCGGACATCCAACAAATCCATGGTTTGCAAAATCTCAACAACTCTCATTTTCATTCATTCTAGAAAAGTTTGTTTTAATATTTAATATTGAGCTATTTTATTGTTTTCTTATATTAGGTAGTTTGTTTAGACTGGGCGTCCAACTAGTTTTTTAGAAGACCAGAACTTATTTTAGCTGATGAAGTCTCAAAGTTACAATTAGCTCATCAACCTGGATAGATTTCATGAATCGTAGAAAATTTCTTGCGATGTCCGCAAGCACAACAACGTTTGGGCTGGCCCTGTCAAACTCACTTATCAACACAGTCCAGGCTGCAACCACGCAAACACAAATAAAAGCCATCGCCTTTGACGGATTTCCAATATTTGATCCCAGGCCAATTCTAGATTTAGTAAAAAACCTGTACCCAGAACAGGGTAAAGCCTTTAGTAAAGCCTGGTTTAATAAGATATTTGCCTATACCTGGCTACGCACAAATGGTGCTCGATATAAAAATTTTTACGAGATAATCGATGACGCCCTTACCTATACAGCAACCCAGTTCAAAGTAGAACTGAATGCAGATAAACGAGATCAGTTAACAGGTATCTGGCTACAACTGAAATCCTGGCCAGACGTCAACAAAGCTTTACAAGCATTCGAAAAACAAGGCATCCGTCTTGCGTTTCTATCAAATCTGACTGAGCAAATGCTTCGCATAAATAGCAAAAATTCAGGCATTGAAGATGCGTTTGATTTTTTTCTCACTACAGATAAAGTTGGTGCATTTAAACCAGATCCCCGGGCCTATCAAATGGGTATAGATGCCTTTAAACTACCCAAACAAAATATCGCCTTTGCTGCCTTTGGTGCATGGGATGCAGTTGGCGCGAGCTGGTTTGGTTACCCAACTGTATGGGTAAATAGGTTCGGCTTTCCTGCCGAACACCTGGATGCCGGCCCCATAAACACCGGCCCCAATATATCAACCCTCGTTGATTTTGTTAAACGCTAACACAGACATCATAAATAAACAGATTAACCAACATTTGATGCACGCTACCCTATAGCGAAATTATTCCAACAACTTATAGAATCACTAAAAACTATAAATTAAGCATAGCTAATACCGCTACGCAAAAATGTTTCTCGGCACTATATAATAAGATAGTTGCGTAAAGTAAACACGAATTCTACATTAACATGTACTAGACTGGAGCTATAAACGCTGACCCAAAACATAAAGTGACTTCAAAGATTAACAAAAATTTATCAATAGACTTCATATAATAATTACTAACAAGCTGGTTAACGATACTATGCAAAGCGCAGCATTGAGATAACGATGCAACGCTTTGCTATGTATTAACTTCATAGATGGCATTCTAGTTACTGTGTTTCGGTTAGCTGTTGAGCAGTATTGTTAATAGATTGTTTTATAATTACACCAAGTAAGAATACGCAGATTAACGTAATTATAGTAACAGGGATATTATCATCCAAAACAAGTACTACGGCGGATACCAAAAAAGTGGTAGCTACGAATACTGCCCCAATAATTCTTGGTTTTGGCAATAACAATAAAATGCCCCCAAGTAGCTGAACAGCTCCAAACGCAATTAAAATTGAATTGGTAAATCCATATTTACCAAAAAAATCAACATCCTGTTGCAGGAGTAAAATTTTTGTTATTCCTGAAGAAACTGCCAACAATACTAAAATAGACAGAATAACATTAAAAAATATTTTCATATTAGCTCCGTATTCTTAAATTGAAAAACCCTAAAGGCATGTAATTAAATCATACCAAATGCATTCTTAAATTCTGTGGGGTCATAATATACTTTCTGTTCTATAATTTTTCCTTGCGATACTTTAAACCACTCAGAGAGCTCTAAGGTAATTTTCTTTTCTTGAGGTGTCGAAATATATATATCTTCTATAAAACACACCTCATCTCCTTTCTCAAAAACCTGGTGTTTTTTCCATCCAACGTGCGTTGGTATAAATTGCTCTAATAACGTCCTGTACTCATGCCTGTTATTACATTGAGTAGCTGGACCAATAAACTTAATATCTTCAGCCATAAGCTCTACAGCGCCTTCAATATCGTGATCATCATTAGTAAGTTGCATAAATTTTTCTACTATTTCAAGTGGTTTCTTCATGACCAATCTCCAGTAATGTTTAAATTTATCTACTTGCAAACTGCAAGCAGTAACACACTAGCATCACTACTTGCATAATGCAAGTAGTGATGCTAGTGTAAACACATGAAGACCAGGCCATTTAAATACAAATCACATTGCCCAATAAATTATGCCCAGGAATCTTTTGGAGACAGGTGGAGCCTCTTAATTATTAGAGACCTGATGTTTAAAGATAAAAAATTCTATGGTGATTTTTTAAACTCGGATGAAAAAATATCAACAAACATTCTGGCTAACAGACTAGAAAAACTGGAGTCTCAAAAGCTCATCACCAAAGCCCCAGACAAGGATAACCGATCAAAGAATATATATACTTTGACACAAAAAGGCATCGACCTGATGCCTATGCTACTGGAAATGATTGCCTGGAGCGCCAGGTATGATGCGAAAACTGAGGCACCAGAAAAATTTATCAATCGTCTAAAAGACGACAGGGAATCCCTGATTAATGAATTACTTGCTAATTTACGAGATTAATTAAAACACAAACCAGTAATTAGTTGAATTATTGTTTTTATTTTAACCTTAGTACAGTCTACTTTTAGTTTCCTGTTTTTTCAAAAACTGAGGTAGATATTTTTCTTTCATAGTTCCGAATTTTTTCAATATACTTCAACTCATTCAGTGCCGCTTTATCATTACTATCCAGTTTCAAACAATCACGATATATTACTTCAGCATCATCAAGCTTACCGAGCTCAATATACGTATAAGCTATACCTCTCTTTGCTCGGCTTAGCTCCTGTATTTTAACTTCGGCTGGAGAATATAATTTAGCATTTTCTTCAGCCTTTTTAAAATATTCGTTTGCTCTATCAAAATCCCGTTCCTGTTGGTATATGTGACCTAATTCTGATAAATATTTCGAATTGACAGGTGACATTATAATTGCTTTGTTTATGTATTCCACAGCTTTTTCTACATTCCCCAGATCTAAACTAGCGTAACCTTTGAGATATAAAACCTCGGCACATGTCGAATCAACAGTAATTGCATCCTGTTTTTCTGAAGTTGCTTTCATCATATAAAAAAGTGCATCGGTGGAGCTTCGCGATGCATATACTTTTTTTTCTTTATTATTGTATTTTTCATTACATAGATCTATTGCCTTATTAAAGTACTTTTCAATTGCTTGTTTCGTATTGCGATTAGCTAAGGTTTGATACCCTTCTTTCATTAATTGCTCAGGTTGTTTTAATTCAACTTTTTCAACCTGTCTGTATGCCTCATGCGGTTGAGTGGCACACCCTGAAATAATTACGACTAAAAATAAATTTAAAACTCTCATTACTTACCAATCCTGAACACAATGACCTCCACTATTGAAAACCATCCCCATTCTACGTGAGTTAACTATAAGTAGCCTACACCAGAAAACTGTCTGACTAAACCTGCCTGTACACACATCATATGTTTGGCAGATAAAAATCACAAGCGGAAACTGCTGTAACTCCAAAGGTGAGCCGGACACCCATACCTATCGCTCATAAATTTCTGTTTTTACCAAGACGTTTATACAGCTGCCTCATTAATTCTCACATTAGTTCCGATCAGGCGAGGATGAGAACCTAGTTCATAATGAAATTGTATTGCATCACCTGGTTGAAATCCTCCTTCAATCGAAAGATGTATAGGACATGTCAAACCTGAATCGTAATCAGTGAGAATATGGTTTTTATAGATACTAATCAACGTAAAAAGCATCGGTTGATAACGCTGCTCTAGCGGATCTGGAATCTGTACTGTCGCTGCTTGTAATCGGCGAATGGCGTTATCATCCCACAAGCTAACAATCTCTCGACTCACAACGAACAGCGATCCAACAAAAATACGATCGCGTTGTGTGGTGCTACGGTCTATCTCCAACGTAGTCATATTAAATTCACTGGATACATCCACCAGCTTAAGATCAACTCGTACCTCTTCAGGCACCAGAATTGCGTATGGAGCCTGTTTCAATAAATGTCGTGTAATAGCCACTTGTGGCTCCGATTCCAAACAAGCCTGCATAATTTCGATCAGAATGATATCGGGAGGCTGATCAGAAGATACGCGATATGAACCTGCATCCACCACTATGAAACTCTCCACAGATTCGGAAAGACCAAGTGTCTCAATAATGGTTTTGGCAGACGCAATTGATTCAGGATGTATATCCAGGAGCGTGAAGATCGCTTCAGTAGAAGAGAACATTGCCATAAGGGGAACAGCCAAAGTTGCATAGGGACCACAGCCGACGTAAAGAACTCGTGCCGGTCGATCGGGAAACTGTTCCCGAATATCCACAATGGCAGCATGCGTGCCACGAATAAATTCAATCGTTCGCACAAAGTCATCAGCGCACATAGCCGCCATTGTTGGAGATAGTGCTAAGCCGTTTGGAGTTCGAGTTTCGCCTCCCGATATGTATTCCGGCGAGGCGGACCAAATAGCCTGCGAATCTACAAGGATTGTTATCATCTCAACAACTTCCGGCCGCAGTGAATGAGCGGGTCTTTGAGAATCAAGAATTGTCGATATCACTTTTCGCAGTCGTTGCATTTTTTTTGAGTGCCTGAAGTTTGACCAAATAACCTAAAAAAATAACCTGGATAAAATAACCTGGATAAAATAACCTGGACACCCAACATAACATTTGACAGGTACAAGCCGCAAGCGTAGTTTTTCAAACCCAAAAATGGATCGCGATAAATAAGGGATTAACCATGCAAAAACCTGGTTACGCGCAGATGTCACTCACTGCTACTCCCTACACCACTGCATAATTGAATTGTGTTTCCTGTTATCCCTGATACCACCTTCCCGCACCTCGCCAGAAAAATCTTCGGTTAATTTCATTTATCTCGGCAAGCCGCGATGAGTCAAATGCCAGATTGAATCGATAACCAGTTTAGCCCGTGAGTGAATATAAAAATAAAAGGCACATCCAACATAACTTTCTGACCAACTAAAAGATTTAATTTATGTTTTAAATCTTTCTGATTTGATGTTTATTTGAATGGATATTCTGTTATTTTTTATTATTGTTAATTGGTAAATTCTTTTTCATATACAACAGTTTTCAGAGTTATACCATTATTACATTTGTATTCTGTTATTTCCTTTTTCCTGTAACCACATTTGGCATAAAAGTCTACTGCGTTGAGTGATGCCCCTAAGGTTATTTTATCTGCTCCCTGGCTCTTTGCTATTTCTTCTATTTTTTTGACTAACTTACTACCTATGCCATTACAAGCGTATTTTGGAGAAACATGAATAGCTTCAACTGAATTATTTTCAGGATTATATTGAGCAAAACCGATCACTGAATTTTCATTTTCAGCTACGATTAATACCCTATCATCAATCCACTTAGTATATAGTGCAGCATCAGGGTATTGTCCTAATAAAGCGTCTATTTGATCTGTTGTGTAATAGTCTTTACAGAAAGCTAAAATAGAAGATTCTATGACCACTTTGAATTGTTCAATATCGACTTGTATCGCATTTCGAATATTAATCATGTGTTTATCTATTTACAACTAATGCTAATTTAAGCATTTAACAGGACGCTCAACATAACATTAGACATGTGCACCTCGCAAGCGTAATTTTTAAACAACAATTTGATGGCTGTCAGGTAAATGTCGTAACTATCTTTTACAATTTATGGCATAGTGCGAATCATGATTAAGAAGTTAAGACTTTCGCGTGGGTGGTCACAAGAGCAATTAGCTCAATTTAGTGGCTTAAGTGTTCGAACTATTCAACGTATTGAGCGCGGTCATAATGCAGGACTCGAATCATTAAAGTGCATTTCCGCAGCCTTTAATGTAGATATAATAGAACTACAAAATAAAAATCTTAGTGAAGATGAACATTTTTTGGGCTCAACCCCCATATTACCTGTTATAAGCGTTAACGATACAGCCCAGTTTTATGCAGAAAAATTAGGATTTGAAATTGAAATACTCTGGAACAATCCACCTTACGGGGTGGTTGCCAGGGGACACACGGTTATTGAATTCGGGGAAGGTAGAAAGAAATTCGCGGGCAGCGGAGTATGCCTGGTTTTTGTTAGTGATGTTGATGCTATTTATGAAGAATTTATAAACAAGGACATTGAGTTTGTTGGTGATATTGCTGATCGTGACTATGGTAGCCGTGATTTTCGCATAAAAGACAACAACGGTAATATCCTGATTATAAGTAGCCCACTCATTAATAAACAAGAACTGATAAATAAAGGAAATACAATTAGTGGAACGTAATGTCCACTTATGACTATAACCTTACCTTAAAATAACTGGGGTCCATTTAGGCAACTATTCACTCACGACCTGACAGCATTAGATAAGCCAAAAAAATATTTTCTCATGATTATAAAAATATATAAAATAATTATGTATGCAATCTCTTCTTCCAATATTATAAAGTGCTTAAAGTAAATCACTTCGGTTTTCAGGCTATGTAAGAATGTGATTATCAATTTGTAATAGCTAGTTCCATAGGAAGATATATGATTCCCATTTCTCTATAAAGTAACCCGGACACCCAAAACAACATTCGGATCTACTAAGCGATATAAAATTATGTTTTAAAAAACTTTATCATTATATTTTTTAAAATGTGTAGCCTGTTAATTCGCTTTCAAGCTCGTAAAAAAATACGACGCCGATATAAAAAATAGCACAATAACACGGCCAAGCTTACTGCGGCGGCGGAGTTAATCAGATTGCCATACGCACCAAAAGCCGAGGAGACACCTCTTCCAAACACACGTGCGGAAATGCTTTCAAAGTCTATTAGATGCACTGCCATATATATCACTAGCGGATTCACCCCCTGTGTCAGGATAGTTGTCGTATTGATAGAAGTACCGGTTATGTTGTTTGCTGTTCGAGTAGTTAATTCAACCGTTGACTGGTATGAACAAGCTTACGGCATTAAAAGTTATGACGAATGTTGCCCATCGAGATAATTTTTTTAAGTAACCCGAACACCCAACATAATATATGACAAGTAGAACCCGCAAGTGTAATTATTTCAAACAACCAGTAAGGATCAAAACGAAACAGGAAGTTAACCATTTAGATGTTGAATTAACCATCTTTAGAATGGGTGAATGTCTGGCGAGAAGTTTCTTCCCCATTCTGGAGCACTACGATCTCACCATCATACGAATCTAAACCACAATACTCCAATTGGATGATGAGCACCGTACTGGATTCACCACCCCTTACCCAGTCCAGGATTCTTTCGGAGACATGATGTGGGATAACATATTCAGCGTGTATCAGTTTTTCTCATTGCTAGATTTTTTATTCGAATTAAATTCTTTTTCCGCTTTTTCCCATGCTTCATGAAGTGATGTATAGGCATCGGAAAAACCTTTCTTCATCTCACCCCAGGCACCAGCAGAACTGTTTTTTAAACTGCCATACCATTCAGCTAACTCAGTGCGCTGCTTGCGAAGTGCTTTAAGGGTGTCGCGTGTTTTATTGCGTGCTACCTGGCTCATATTATCCCAGTTCTTATCAGCCTCTTCTTCCAGTTCATCTATACGCTTATCAAGCTTATCTAAAGCCGCTTTGGTATTGTTGATAGCCTTATCACGCTGATCGAAGCTATAAGCTTTCATCGCCTGAGTTGCTTCTTTCACTTCCTGTTTAACATCTTTTATGGTGGTTTCTTCTGTCGTTTGTTCAGTAACAGGCTTCTGCTTGTTAGCGCCACTGGTTTTATTGTTTTCTTCAGAGGCGTCTTCAGACATGCATGCTGGCGAAAATCCAAGCATAGCAATAACGATAAGTGTGGGTCCTAACAAGAATACTTTTAGGAATTTCATTGGGCTCTCTCCTGTCATTCATGGTTTTTTTTCAGTCAAGATCAGTTTAATTATTAGGAATCGATTATAAGGTATTAAAGCCTTTATTAGTTGCTCCTTTGCGTTGTTAATTTAGCTATTAATTAGTGCACACTATCTTAGTGTGGCGTCCATATATGTCCTGTTATTTTATTTTTTCTTATTTTTTTTAGATACATCCTGGGAGCATATTGATGTATTGGACAATCCGAGGACGACTGCCAAGGTTAGGACGGCTCCCATGTGGAAGTGCGTGATGCCAAATAATCATATCTCCTGCCTGTCCACCGACAGCCATGGAACCAAGTGCATGCAGATCCTGTTGCTGGGGATCTGCTTCAGGTTTGAGTGTTCGCAACCAGTCAGACAAGCAGTGATGGAATCCGGGAACAAGTGTGAGCGCACCTTGCTCAGAAGGGGTATCGGTAAGATAAAGAATTCCTTGCGTACCAAAAGTCAGGGGCTGTGTGAAATCGATGTCCCAGTGCAGATCTGGACCTGGAAAAGGCCAGTCATTACGTTGAGGGGGATGAAAACCGCAGCGATCCGCTGAAACCCAAAGATCCGCGGTGCCCCAGAGCTGGGCAAACGCCTTGTGGATGCGCGCACTGAGACGATTTTCTTGCAGCGCAGGATGCTGGATCAGCTCGACCATAATTCCGTTGGCCACACTGCCATACCACGAATCCGGAGAATCCGGATCTGCACCCACATGCTCGCAAATCACACTCGCGGTTTCTGCCCTGGCTTTAGTGGAGACAGCATTTCTTAACACGACAAAGCCATTTTCTTCCCAGAAAGACAGATCATCCTGAGTCAGAACAGGCTCCATATTTTCAATAGCCTTCAACCACTGCTGAACAGGTTCAGAGTATGCATCCCCAGTAATTGTCGCATTGACTCGATTAGTGCTAACCCGGTCAGGTCTCCCCGCTGTCGTAACGATCCACCTTTCAAAATCGTCAAACGTTGGGGCACTCGCATAAAGGTGCTGCAGCGTCTCATGTAATCCAATCCCCAAGCAGTCCATCACCATTTTATCCAGGCATTGCTCACCATGTCGGCTGGTCGAATGACCGAGCCGGTCTGCCATCACAGAAGACCAAATCCGCTTGAGATGAAGCACCCCAAGCGAGCCAACTTCAGTGGAAAGAGCAATGCTGAATAATTTGTTCATGCGAGAAATAACAGCCTATAACATATAATGCCCACATCAACCGCACAACGACAGGAACGTCGGGCGACAATAGAAAGCAAGTTTAATGTAATTGTTGAACAAAGCCGCAAAGCGACATGACTTGTGTATGTCCTTCTCCCTCTCATCGGGCTAGAAACCCGGACACCCAACATAACATTTGACAAGTACAACCCGCAAGCGTAATTTTTCCAACTAGATTAACCCAGATTAACCCAGACACCCACCGAAACATACTGATAAAAATAAGAATTAATCAATAGCTTAGAATCTATCTTGTTTTGTAAATAGTGTGTAATTTAGTGTGGGTGTCCAGGTAATATTATATTTCTGATTTTATATTTTTTATAACGGGTGTCCTAATTTTTCTTATGTGTTATTTTATGTTGTTGCATTACCTCTTCCCAATAAAACATCAAGAGAGGTTTTTAAAAGGGATTTTTGATTATTATTTCTAAGACCTACCATACCTTCAAATAGTATTTCCCATTCGGGATTGTCAGACGCTTTACCATGCCAATAATTAGATATATATTCTTCTCGTTGCTCTGTATTGTATAGAGTAAACCAATTACTATCAGCTTTTAATAGTCTATCTTTATGAACTATTCCAAGCTTAAGTAATAAAGGGTTGTGTCTACGCTTATCAGGTTTGTCATATATTTTAGAAAGATAAATTCTTCCTTCAATTGTATCTTCGACCATAAACAAGCAAGTTATACGTGAAGGTGCAGAAGGTGCGCACTGTCTACGCGTAAGCTCAAATTCAATTTCATGCTCACTAATTTTTAAAATATCTTCTTCTCGACCAGGTATTTGATTGCTCCAAATAGTGTCATACCCCATGTCAATCCACCCATCCATGTGATGCTTAGGTTTTGAGGACGATAAGTCAAATTTCCCTATTTTTTTATTATTTCTAAATTTAGAAGCGCATATTAAATGGTCTAATCTTGGTGAGATACTAAATGATTCGTAGTTATCTAGTTTATATAGAAGATCATTTTTGGAAAGTGAATATATTTTCTTTTGGTTTTTAACAGATTGTATTCGGTCATTACTAGCACCTATGTTCATTAATAAATCAACATTTAATGAAGCTGGTGTAGCAAAACCGCCACCACCAGGAAGGAAATTCATAAGATGTTTCACATCAAATTTATTAATGTGATGTAAAAACACTTCATTATTTATAAATATAGGTTCTGACACTGTTATTTAAACGTCCATAAGAAAGTGAATTGTTGTATTAATTCTTGTATTTACACACCGGGTAGGTCAGGGCCTTACTACCCGTTCCCCCCTAAGAACTGTACGTGATAGTTTCCCATCATACAGCTCAAGTCTTTCTGAAGCCGATCACTTACGACCCGACTGTTTATATGTAACTTCACTGCTGTCCCGTTAAAAGAAATTAGATTATGTTTAAACCACACTGTGGTGTGTTTAAAGATTATTTCACTCTGACCGAGACATGAGTTGGGAATACCTGTATAAGACACGCCGTAAAACCCTCCCTGGTGGCTCGACACCCGCGTCCATGCGGGTGACGTTCTTATACAGGTATTCCCAACTCATGTCTCTAGTGGTTAACGGGACAGCAATGATGTAACTTAGTTAATTGCATTGCGTTAATCTAGCATAGGCATCGCAAGATAGGAAGATCCTGTCTTTTATTGCCCATTGCTTTTGAGTTGTTTTACGCGTCGCAAAATAGCTATGATAAATTTTATCATAAGGGCTTGCTTCACCGAGGATGAAAATAACCCAGACACCCGACATAATATTTGACAAGTAAACCTACTTGAACACCCACATTAACGTACAGATAAAAATAACAATAAATCAACGATTTATAATCTATCTTGTTTTGAAAATAGTGTGCAATTTAGTGTGTGTGTCCGGATAAAATTGGTGCCCGGATAAAATTTTATTTGTTCAGGCTGGATAGACCCCATCATTTTCAATAGCTTCAACGTAATGCTTATGTTTTACGGTAGAAAAAGCAGGGCGACAGACACGATAAACATCATTAGTTGGTGCCAGTAGATGTTACTTGTTATTCACTCTCTTTTTTATTCGACTCAATCCTACCGGTGTAATACCCAAATAACGGGCTAAATCATTCTGGGTTACTTTCTCCACAATCGTTGGAGATGTTTCTGCTAGTTTGCGAAATCGTTTTTCTGCTGTCATACATAAAAACTCAAACTCTCTCCTCTCTTTTTTCATTGCCAGGTGCAGTAATAATTCAATCATATTCTGTGCAATTTCCAGATCTTTTTTACTGTATTCATAAAGCATTTCAAAAGCTATTTTCCTCAGTGTCGTCGGCTCTAAAGTAGTAAGACTAAAAGAGCAGCTTTCTTCAGAATAGGCAGAAGTTAAGCTTCCAATTATGTCATTAGGTAAGAGAAAAGATTTCACAGACTCCTTGCCATCCTCAGATGTGTAGTATGCCTTCAGTAGGCCTGATTGAACAAAATAGAGAGACTTATCTAAATCACCCTGCATGAAAACATGTTCACCCTTTTCCATTTCTACCGTTATTCCTTCAATTTGTAGAAGCTCATGAAAATTCATAAATTTTAACCTCGGTTAATGACTGCCTTTCCTCATAAATCTAACATATTGGACAGTAGCATGAAGATAGTAACCCAACAAAATTCGAGATAATACCCATGAAACTCAATAAAAAGCGCATTGTAATTACCGGCGGCACTTCTGGTATCGGTTATGAGATGGTGAAATATCTCCAGGCTGATAATGAGGTCATTGTGATTTCAAGAAACACCAGCAAACTCAATAAACTTGCTCAAAACTTCGAGGGACTGGTTACCTATCAAGCTGATTTATCCAGGTCTGAGGATATAGAATGTGTAGCAGATGCTATTGTCAAACGCTTTGAATTTATTGATGTACTTATTAACAATGCGGCTATTCAATGCACTCCGACATTTTTAGATGACGAATTTAGATATGAGTCTATCTCTCATGAAATAAGCCTGAACTTTACTAGCGTATGTAGCCTGTCCTATCTATTATTAGCCGTCTTATTACATGACAACAAGTCCGTGATTTTGAATGTTAATTCAGGGTTAGCATTAACCCCAAAAACATCATCCGCTGTTTATTGTGGTACAAAAGGTGCGTTGAATATTTTCTCTCAATCACTTCGTTATCAGCTCGAAAAAACAAACATCAGTGTACAGCAAGTGTTTCTAGAACTGGTTGATACTTCTATGACTAAAGGTAGAGGAAAAAACAAAATTTCTGCCCGGGAAGCTGCGATGAAAATAATTCATGGAATAGAGAACGACATTCCAGAGCATAATATTGGAAAAGTCAATCTACTTCGGATTTTACTAAGATTAACACCATCAGTTGCACGAAAAATATTGAAGAGACATTAAATCAGGAGAATATTAATGAGAATACTATTTTTTATCTTATGGGGAATCATCATGATATTAAATGCAAACATTTCACAGGCAACTGAAGTGAACATCAACGTTACTGATATTGATACAAAGCGAGGCGGGAGTATTATTGTATTAATTTTTGGTGAAGAAGGATTTCCAATAATTCAAGAAAAGGCTCTTTTCGTCCAGACAAATAATTCGCTACAAGAAACCATGAAGTTTACATTTAATTTAAACATGAAAGAAATGGCAGTAAAAGTACTGCATGATGAAAACGAAGATGGAAAAGTAACAAAAAACTGGATGGGCATATATCCGAGAGAAGGCCTTGGGTTTTCTAACGATCAAAAAACAAGCATGACAGGAGCACCAATGTATAAGAAATCAAAATTGTCCATAGCTAAATTTAAAGATGGATTGAATATCTCTGTCAAATACCCATGAAGGACATAGTATAATGAAATCGTTATTAAAAATATTTTTAATTATTGCTTCTTGTTTTGCCGTCACCTTCATTCTGATCAAGTTCACCGGGCTGTTAACATTGGAGAAAATTGAAGAATGGTTAATACTGGCGAAAGAATTTTCCCCCATCTACGCAGGAATAATAGTCGCTTTACTTCTATTCTCAGATTTATTTATTGCGATACCAACGTTAACAATCACGATTCTATCTGGTTATTTACTCGGCCACACTTATGGTGCGTTGGCAGCATTAACGGGAACTACATTAGCAGGCGTTTCTGGTTATGCGCTAAGCCGTTACTATGGCAATTCCATTCTTGGTTTCTTAGTAAACGATGAAATCAAACGTAACGATGCTATTTTCGCATTCCAGAAACATGGCTTTGTGATGATACTCCTATCGAGAGCTATACCTATTCTGCCAGAGACAACAGCCTGTCTTTCTGGAATGACGCGCATGCTTTTCAGTAAATTCCTGCTTGCATGGTTGATTAGTTCAGTGCCATATATATTAATTGCCACTTACGCTGGCTCTATTAGTTCTATTGAAAATCCAAAGCCCGCAATTTTCACTGCCATTAGTATTTCAATGTTTCTATGGATTTCCTGGTACATTTACCGTCGAATAAATATAAAAAATTAACTTCTGGTCTTTATTAAAATTGTTGCCGGGGGGCAATATTTACCTAGTAACAAGTGACCTTGAACCCCACCTTAACATAGAGGATAAACCAGATAAACCGGACAGATAAACCGAGATAAACTGGACACCCACCTTAACAAACTGATAAAAATAACAATAAATCAATTGTTTAGAATCTATCTCGTTTTAAAAATTATATGTGATTTAGTATGGGTGTCCAGATAATATCGGGTGTCCAGATAATATCCAGATAATATGTGGGTGTCCGGATAATATGTCCAGACACACAGATACATGCGAAAACATGTCAAAGCTTACTCAGTTTGTAATAGACTGCCTGCCTTCCGCGCCCTGGCAAGTTCGGTGAATGTGATGGGTCTGGCATTACTGCCCCAGGCAGTGCGCTGGTAATTGATCAATTCCAGTAGTTCACTGTCGTTAATTCGCCCGACGTATCCAATCGGCGGCATCCTACCAGAGTACATTTGTCTGTTCACAATCAGTCCACCGTGATAACCGAAAATGATACGACGCAAATATTTCTGAATCTTCACCGGATCTTCTGAAGTCACCCGAGAGTTCTCAGCCAGGGGTGGGAAGAAACCAGGCACTCCTTTACCGTCTGGTTGATGACACACAGAACAGTGCTGAAGATACAGGGCCTCACCCATTGAGCTTGCCTGGGCAGTTGCGGTGCTCAGCATCATAGCAGCAGCTACCACAACACCAAGGCTCGTTATTGATACAGTCTTCTTTCGAATATTCATTTTACCCCCCTTTATATAAGTATACGCCGATGAGACTAATACTCTAATCATTAACTAAATTAAAGATAGCAACTATTGGAGAAGCTCAACTCATTACATCAGTTTATAACGAGAAACCTCAGCCAGATGATTTATGATTTAAATAAATTAAAATTAAGGCAGATAATTAAGGCAGACACCCATGCATATGATTAGTTAAATTATTGTTTTTACTAAGATCTTAGTGCGGTGTCTTATTTGCTTGTGTGGGTGTCCAGGTAAAATTGGTGTCCAGGTAAAATTCGGGTAAAATTTTCCATGTAATAAGCTGTAATATACTTTGAACAGTAAAATATGCAATATTCTCTTTCCTGTATTTCAGTGTTGCTAATTGTGCAGCCTGAAAACAGAAAACAGAAAACAGAAAGCAAATAGAGGATATGAAAATGAGTCAATATATACCAGAAGGCAGTTTCAAAAAAACATCTAAAAATATAAAGTCAACCCTGTATGCGGAAGCTCAAAAGCGGGATCAAAGCTGGATCCCAGCATCACTTGACCTTAGTAGTTTAAGTTCAGCAGAAGTAACGAATCAGGATGGTTTTCTCGTAAACTCCGCTGATAATGGCTCTTCTAGTGGCTACGTACCAAGTGGTAGTTACACTCAAACTTCACGCAATGTAACAGTTGTTTTGTCTGCAGAGTGTCAAAAAAGAGACCAAAGCTGGCAGTATTCGACTCTGGTAATCAGTAATTTAGAGAATGTAAGCATTTCCAATATAGATGGTGTGTTAACAGTCGACTAAACCATTTTACTTGCGTCAAACAGTGCAATAACTAGTTTGTTTGACGCAATTTATTAACCGCATGAGAGTAACCCGGAGGGTAACTCGGACACCCAACATAACATTTGACAAGTACAACCTGCAAGCGTAATTTTTCCAACAACAAAAAGGATCAAAACAAAACAGGAAGTTAACCATGTAAAAGCCCCGTTACGCAAAGTAATCCGGACACCCACCTAAACATACTGATAAAAATAACAATTAATCAATAGTTTAGAATCTATCTTGTTTTGTAAATAGTGTGTAATTTAGTGTGGGTGTCCGGGTAATATTTTTCTCTTGTTATTTCTGCTCTTTAAACTTAGTGATTACATCGCTCTTGTAGACTGGACGGGTAAACAAACCCGAAATGATAAATGCGGAAAAATTAATGCAAACTTACCCCCGCTATTAAACCGATTAAACTTTGAAACTGAAAACTGGTTGCATTTATCAACGCAATTTGAAAGTAAATTAAAAGGCTTAGTGGGTTCAGTAATAAGTTTAAAAGTGGCCTGTGAAAAAATGGGGTATAAATGCACGGTGTTTAAATACTGTTGTGAACAGTATTTTTCTTAAGATAATATTCATAAACAAATTCAAATGATCATCGGCAGCTAGCTGAAGTTTAACTGTGAATAAATTTCGGTTAATACTTTAATAAAGTCGACTCTTTTCCTGAATCTGGTAATACAAAGGAAAAAAACACCTTTCAGCTTATTGATATAAGCTTATAATAAAAAACTTTCTGATTTTATATTTTTTATAACGGGTGTCCTGTTATTTCGTTATTTCTTTCACGTAGCCAATACTCTAGTTCTATATATGTTCAGCTTTTAACTTAAACGGAGATGCGCCTTTATAGCAAGTAAGCCGAATATAATAAACACCTGGTAAATAGAGCCCATTTACCTTCCGGGCATTTCCTTTAGTATCATATCGCCCCCTTATATTTTTGCTTTTTGTCATAACATCCAAAAAAAGTCGATTGCTATATTCACTGAGGGTAAACTCAAGTTTTGTTTTCTTACTAACTTCAATCTTATAAAAGAGAGGCGTGCCCTTTTCAATAAAGCCGTCATAATCTACGCTGGATTTTGGCAATTCGCCTAGAAAATAAGCAGAAGATAATTTTATATTTGGTTTTGACACATCATGAGCTGGTGGGGCTTCATTGCTGCTATTATTCTGAGATGCTGATTGAGTGCATAATTCGATCGCTTTGATTGCCATCTTTTGCCTACAGCTACGCGTGTCTAAGACATCGTTCGCTAAATCCTCCCTCAGCACGTTGCTGTATTCCTCCAACAGAGCATTAGCACTTACACTTCCTTCTACCCCACCTACAAATCTTTTTATTATACCGCCAGCCTCCCCTTTAACTTCTCCACTCCCTTGCAGAGACTTTATCCCGCCTTTTTTACTAAGTTCTCCACATATGTCTTTGGAAAATTTAACAGCTTCTTCTAAACATTCTGCGAAAGCCGGTATTGATTGAGTAAGCAATAATAAGAGAACACCTTTCGGTAAGAATTTTAATTTCATATTTGCCTCCTTGGAATTTAATTTCACATAACTATTTGATATTTTACGCCCAACAGGCGCCCTATTTTTAATAGTATATTAACCCACTTCAGGCGCCCTATCACCATATATAGCCAAAAAAGGCACCCAATAATAATCCACTAATATACCCGCTTACATTTACACCACATATAAAATTCAAGCCACACCCAAAGAGCAATTCTTTCTAATCATTAAAAACACAAACATTACACCCATCAACTTATCCCACGAATAAATTAAATCTAAACCAGGGAAAAATTCCCAATTATAAATGTTTGACAATTATGATTTGCCTTGTTTACACTGCTCGTTGATTATTAATTAACACGCTCGTTTTTAATAATCTAATAATGATTCATTAACAACAAAGGAGAAACATCGAAATATAAAGTACTGTAATTAAAAAATCGCAAGCCCAAAGTGTTTCGACCACTAAGAGCCTGCTAACCACCATCAACTAACTCGGAGTTAATAATGGCTGCTCATAATCATAGCCCAGGTTACCCCTTTGCCGGTAGTTTTTTTTCGGCAAAACGCTTCACCCCATCAAACGCCTTGTGTCATAAGGCGAATATCAAACCCTATGTTTCTAAAAATTGGGTTTTTTGTTCTCATTCATCAATTGTTCTTCATCTTAATGGTCAACTGGAAACCTTCTGTGCGCATGGTCATGCTGTGCTCATACGTGACTGCTCGGATCGTGAGAAAGCTCAACTGCTGACTTATCACCGGGAACGCTCTGCTTTGGTGGAGAGCATGGGCCGTGCGCTTTCTGCGGCTTTGTGTTCTACGTGACCGGCTAGTATCTTTTTGTGTTCAGCCGGTGGTGGTTTTTGCCGGAGTCATATTCTGGCTCTGGTTTCCTCTGTTGTTTGCATTAATCAGAAGCTTTAACACACTGGATGCCCGATAGAATCTTTCGGGCATGACAACGAGAATATGAGACTCTGTAAAGACTACTAAAAAAGACTACTAGAAGAACATTTGAATTGTGCAGCTGAAGCAGCACCTACAGTGGTATGACGTGTTAAAGGTCATAATTTTTTGTCTCAGTTATTACGGGTTCTATTTTTAAAGGAAATAAATTAATGAGTAATCATCAAACAAATTCAGACTTAAACAAAACTAATAAACATTGTGATAAACAGGCTAACCATAAGCCGCTTATTGTTCGCTATACCGAGGCGTTAAAGGCCATGCTTGATGTTCTGCCGGACAACACTGATCGCTACCCGGTGGAGACAATTGATAATTACCTCTGGGTAATTGAAAAATTGCTGGGAGATATTTATGACTTGCTTAAAGATAAACCAGGATTGAACCCTGATCAAATTTTTAATGAATTTGAAATCAGCCAGGATTTTATTAAGCAAAATAATTTTCAACAATTAAAGCGTTAAAAGGATTGAGCTATGAAAACATTAAAACAACGCTTTTTTGAAGCCATTATTAAGGGTGAATTAGGCACTGTTGAAGATCGGGGTGTAGTGGTTACTTTAAAAGAATTTAGTGATTATTTTGATGATATTAAAACCCAGTATGTTTCTTCTTTTTTACCTGCGGCGGTTATTGAGACCGGGCAAACTAGCGTTACCAACACGAAGTTTCTGTTTCGTCTTAGTAAGGGGGTTTATCTGGTGCATGGGGATGCGATTGAGGCTTATCGGCTTTCCTGTGATGAGGACTCTCTGGATGATGACCCTGATGTTAATGAGCCTTTGTTGGGGTGTTTTGTTTGGTGTTGGCGGTTATTTTTTATAGGAAAAAGAAAACGCGAATGAACGCGAATAGCCGCAAATGCACGCCAATGAAATATTTTCGTGTTTTGCGTTCATTTGCTGGTAATATGTTTTCATGCTTTTATAAAATATTCGTGGGGATGTCCCAGACTCGGAGAAATTATTTTATCGGGCAGCCAATAATTTTTACTTTTACAAATGTCACTGGATTATAAAGCTCATCCTTGAGCTTTACCCTTCGGGCCGTGCAGAGCACGTTTAAATTTGATCCGGTCAAATTTAATCTCGATAGAAGCATTCGGGGATGACGATTTAAATTATTATCTAATTATATTTTTTACTCTATTTATCTCATTATTGAATAATAAATTAAAAACTAATTAGTTACACAAGCTATTATTTCATTTTCAATTTTTTAACATAGCAGTCGTTTTTTGGTGGATCCGCTTCGCTTGATCCACCCTACCTTAATATGATTTATTTTTAATAAGCTAGCTTGGTATAAATCGTAGCGATTTATACCCACCCAGTGTCTGTTATAACATTTTCGTTGAATGCACGCCTTAAGATGTGTATCAAAAGACATACACAGTAATATAAACCGTGTTTATGTTGAGTGGTCTGATCGCTGTAATAACCGATATCAGGAAATGATACCCACATGTTGTCATCACAGTGAAATATCCTACGGTTCTGTGCTAAGGCAACCTTATGGTTGCTATGTGAAAGAGTGATTTAATTAACTTAAAATTCATAGAAACCTAAACTATAGATACAGAAACTGAATATCAAAACACAGAAAGCGATTAATGCATGGCAATTGTGCTTATTGAGTTTATAAGTGATGCGGTCATTTAAAAGAAGTAACTATTTTATAAAACGGGCCCCGCATTATTGCGGGGCTTTTTATATTACATAGTTAATGAATATTAAACACTATTTTTACGTCTGGCTATGCCAAGCAAACCTATAAGGCCTGAACCAAATAACCAGACTGCGGCTGGTACGGGTACAGCTGAGGGTGCAAACGTATTATAGCCTGATGAAACACATCCCGTACCGGCACATAAAAGATCAAACTGACCACTTTGATCATAAAATAGTGCATCGGTATCCAGGAAGAAAAACACCGAGTCATCCATATTGCCAGTTGGATCTACACCGACTGGATCTGTTTCAAAAAGAAAATTAACATTTCCCGTTCCCGGCCCAAAATATCGTGCAATATCAGGTGATGCTGAACCTAAACCATCTATTCTCCAATCCGCATCTAAAGCAAAGCCCTCAAAACCACCAAGCCTGAAAGCGGTTACTTCAGCATTGCCACCGGTTGGACGAATGCGCCAGTAAAAGTCTAATGTTCCATCAACACTGCGAACGACTCTATTTTGAATAGACCCTTGAAGAGTTTGCCCTGCTGTACCAGTGAAAGAGTAACTACTGATAAGGTCTTCAATTATGACGCCGGCCAGTTCAGGCCTGGCAGCAGAAGTCGTGCCATTAATTATATAATCATCTGCAATTGTGAGAGAAACGGCCGATGCAGTTGATGATGTTAACAATACAGAACCGGCTAATAACGTTTTATAAATCGTTGTTTTCATTTTATTTCCTTTTATTTATATCATTTGAGTTTTACAACTATATTGATGCAGTATTTACCCAACAAACCTAACCACACAATACCCATACGAAAATACACCTAAATCTAAATATGCCGATAAGGTTAGGGTGCGACTGAAAGTAAGCGTCGGGGGTAATTGTTTGTAAGCATTTACCTACAGAATGTGTTTTAACTAATCAATTTAGCATCGCTACGTTTTAAATATAGCCAGACTGCTGTATCGGTTTAAAAGACTTATTTCATGTGCATTTACCTTTTTGCTTATCAATAATTAGGAGTATGATTTAAATAGCCTCTAATAAAAATTGCTAACCGGGCAAAGGAACTCGCATGATAAAAAGAAACAAACACCTGTTGATTTTTGCTACCGTGGCAGTCACCGTTGTGCTGATACTTATTTACAGCACACGCCCGAAACCGGTACTGATTCAGGTTCAGGCAGCAGAAATGGGCACAATTGAAGATACGGTTGCCAATACCCGGGCTGGCACGGTGATGCCCTGTCGCCGTGCGCAAATGTCTCCTGCAACGGGTGGGCAAATTGCATCCTTGTTAATTACAGAGGGTGATCATGTGAAGCAGGGGGATTTGTTACTTGAGTTATGGAACGATGATTTAAAAGCTGAAATCACCCTCGCTCATTCCGAAGCTAAAGCAGCACGTGCACGCGCAGACAGTGTCTGTGTGCAGGCAGACAATGCAGAGAAAAATGCACAGCGCAAAACAGAGTTGCGTAAAACCAGGGCCATTTCAGAAGAACTGGTGGATCAGGCGGTGGCCCTGGCAAAATCAAGGCGTGCAGATTGTCTGGCATCACGCACCTCGGCCATTGTAAGTAATGAGCGCATTGGCGTGGTTGAGGCTCAACTTGAGCGCACTTTATTAAAAGCTCCGTTTAATGGCGTGGTGGTTGAAGTAAATGGTGAGATTGGTGAATTTGTTACACCCTCACCCCTGGGCATTGTCACATTACCGGCGGTGGATATGGTTGACCGGAGTTGTTTTTATGTAATGGCCCCCATCGATGAAGTGGATGCACCGGAAATTAAAGCGGATATGCAGGCACGCATTAGCCTGGATGCTTTCAAAGACAGGCGCTTTCCTGCAAAGGTTCGCCGGGTGGCGGACTATGTGCTTGACCGGGAAAAGCAGGCGCGCACCGTCGACATAGAAGTGATTTTTGAAAACCCGGATGACATGGCGGAAATGCTGCCGGGTTACAGTGCCGATGCGGAAGTGATTTTAAGAACCCGTAGCAATGTGTTGAGAGTACCTACCGAATCGGTGATCGACAAACAGCAGGTGTATATTTTCAATAGCGAAGCAGGCACGCTTGAGTTACGCGATGTAAAACTTGGCCTGGCCAACTGGGACCTGACTGAAATTACCCAGGGTGTTAAACAGGGTGAGCTGGTGGTGACCACGGTTGATCGTAAAGGTGTGGCGGATGATGTCCTGGCAAAAATTGAACAGGCTGACACTGAAAAGTCGGCAACAAAATGATCAGGCTAGAGCACATTAATCGCACCTTCAAAGTTGGCGACGAGCTGGTGCATGGCCTTAATGATGTTAGCCTGCAACTCAAAGACGGTGACTATGTTTCCATTATGGGACCCTCTGGTTCCGGTAAATCTACCTTACTCAATGTGCTGGGCTTACTCGATCAACCCGATAGCGGCAATTATTTTCTTAATGGTGATGATGTTACCCAGCTAAGTGAGCTGCAACAGGCCAGGGTCAGGCGGGAAAAAGTCGGCTTTGTTTTTCAGACCTTTCACCTGGTACCCCGATTAACCGCCGCTGAAAATATTGCCCTGCCCCTGACACTGGCGGGTGTTGAACATGAAGAACGAGACCAGCGAGTAAAAGAGGTGCTGGCCTCACTGAGCCTGACGGATCGTGGCCATCATCGCCCGGATCAGTTATCCGGTGGCCAGCGTCAGCGGGTTGCCATTGCCCGTGCCGTGGTCACCAGGCCAGTAATGTTGTTGGCGGATGAGCCCACGGGTAACCTCGATCACGCCTCAGGCATTGAGGTGATTAATATTCTGGAGGAGTTGAACGCACAGGGCATTACCCTTTTACTGGTAACCCATGACGCGGAACTCGGTGGGCGTGCCCAACGTATTATTCATATGATGGATGGCAAGGTGCTGCCATGATGCGACCAAATGACATTGTGCAATTTGCCTTTCATGCCATGCAGGGCTATCGCACCCGCACCTACCTCATGTTGCTGGCAATGGCAATTGGTGTGGCCTCGGTGGTGTTGCTGACTTCGCTGGGGGAAGGGGCACGGCTTTATGTCAGCCAACAGTTTTCATCCCTGGGCACCCATTTACTCATTATATTGCCCGGCCGATCTGAAACCACCGGGGGTGCGCCACCGATGATGGGGGAGACACCCCGCGACCTGACCCTGCAGGATGTGATGGCCATGAAGAAAAGCCGACATGTGAGACGGCTTGCACCCATTGTGGTGGGTGCCGCCCCCGTCTCCTACCGTCAGCTGGAACGGGAAGTGATGATTGTTGGCTCTACGGCGAGCCTTTATGAGGTGCGCCAGTTAGCCCTGTCCCGCGGGCAGTTTCTGCCGGAGCTGGAAATCACCCGTTCTGCTTCAGTTTGCGTGCTGGGTTATACATTGTACCGGGAGTTGTTTGGCAACCAGGCATCGCTAGGTGAATGGGTGCGGGTGAGTGATTATCGCTGCCGGGTTATTGGGGTGCTTGAAGAAGAAGGTATGTCACTGGGGATGGATATGGGGGATGTGCTGATTATGCCGGTGGCCTCGGCCCAGTCTTTATTTAATGTAAATTCGGTATTTCGTGTGCTAATTGAGGCGCGTAATGCTGAGGTGATGACGCGTGCCAAGCAGGATGTTATCAACATTATTCGCACCCGCCACGATGGCGAAGATGATATTACGGTACTCTCCCAGGACGCCCTGCTTAGCACCTTTGACCGCATTCTATCCGCACTCACCTATTCACTCGGCGGCATAGCGGCAATCAGTTTGCTGGTTGCGGGCATTATGATTATGAATGTGATGCTAGTAGCCGTAGCACAACGCACCGCCGAAATTGGTTTACTCAAAGCACTGGGCACCCCCCGTCAACTGATTATTCTGCTGTTTCTGACCGAGTCAGCTTTCCTGTCGATGATGGGTGCCCTGCTAGGACTCATTATCGGTTTTTCCGGCAACTGGCTATTGCAACAATATTTTCCCGACTTCCCCTTTGTAGCACCCAACTGGGCCCTGTGGGCTGCGGTGGCGGTTGCGGTGGGCACCGGGTTGTTATTTGGTCTGTTACCGGCACGCCATGCAGCTGATCTCGATGCGGTTCAGGCCTTATCTGGACGCTCGTGATTATGCGCTATCTGGACACCCATGTTTATGCCCATGTTTATGCTACTTGGACACCCATGATGTTATCTGCGATGTTATCTGGACACCCGATGTTATCTGGACACCCAAGATGATGAGATTAACCGACATGATTAATCTCTCTTTCAGTGCCGTGAGAGCCCGTCGCCAGCGAAGTGGCCTCACGGCCCTGGGCATTGCCGTGGGCATCGCGGCGGTAGTGTTGCTGACTTCAATGGGCGAAGGCCTGCATCGTTTTGTGCTCGGTGAGTTCAGTCAGTTTGGTACTAACCTGATTGGCATAACGCCAGGTAAGTCGACCACCCATGGAATGTCCGGTGCGGTCATGAGTAATGTGCGACCACTGGCACTGGACGATGTCATCGCATTGCGTCAATTGCCCCAGGTGATTGCTGCCGTGCCACTTATCCAGGGCAATGCAGCGGTTGAAGCCGGTACACTGCAAAGACGCACGACGGTTTTTGGGGTGGGTCATGAAATACCCCAGGTGTGGCAGTTCAATGTCTCCGCCGGGCAGTTTTTACCCGACGATGATCCACGCACCGCACGCGCCTTTATTGTGCTGGGTAGTCGTGTGAAGCAAGAGCTTTTTGGTCACTCTATTCCCCTGGGTAAATTTGTGCGGGTCGGTGGTTCGCGATTTCGGGTGATTGGCGTGATGGAATCAAAAGGGCAAATGTTAGGCTTTGATCTGGATGATGCGGTGTATATTCCGGCGGCCAAATCCATGGAGCTATTTAATCGGGAAAGCCTGATGGAAATTGATGTGTTATATCAAAATGACCTTTCCGCTGACATGGTGAGCGAACTACTCAAACAGGTTCTCATCGCCCGCCATGGAGATGAGGATTTCACCATTGTCACCCAGGAACAGATGCTCGAAGTATTAAGTTCGGTGCTGGATATTCTCACCTTCGCGGTCGGTGCACTGGGGGGTATTTCGCTGGTGGTGGGGGGGGTTGGCATTCTCACCATTATGACCATAGCGGTAAAAGAGCGTACCGCGGAAATTGGCCTGCTTACCGCACTGGGTGCTGAGCGGCGTCAGGTATTGATTCTGTTTCTGGCTGAAGCCATATTACTTTCATCATTGGGTGGTGTACTCGGTCTTTTGCTGGGTTGGTCGATAGCCGAACTGGTGCATTTTTTAGTACCGGCAATCCCGGTGCATACCCCCTGGCAGTTTGCGCTACTGGCGGTGTTACTGGCAATGATGGTGGGATTATTGGCGGGTGTCATACCCGCCAGGCGCGCTGCGCGGATGAACCCTGTGGATGCATTGCGTACTGAATAACAGGATTGATGGAAACAACTATCTGCTTTTTTATCTCGACTATTTTACTGCTGTCCCGTTAACGGAACAGCAGGGGTGTTATTTATTAATTATTTTTGTCACGGGTCATCTTATAAATGGTTCGATCTTTTTTGACATAATGATGATATAACGCAGCCATAACATGCCCCAATATCAAAAGCCAGACGAGCCACGCACCCAATAAATCTTTGTGAATAAAATCTACGGGTTTCTCAAATTCTTTGAAGGTCATTCCCAGACCATCGCCTACTAATGTTGAAAATAATTCCGTGTGTTCAAACTTTACTATCTCGAACATAAAAAAATAATCGGTATTAACGCCGGTGCCGATGTAACCGGTGACGGCCATAATAACCATAATGGCATAGAGTAAATAATGCCCGATATGCGCAGCTAAATGTTCAGCCGGTGTTCCGGGTTCAGGGTTCGGCATGCGGTTGTTGATTCGCCAGATAATTCTAAGCGCGACAATAACAGCAATGCTGACACCAATAGACAAATGCAATTGCAGGGCTATCAAGTTTTCCGGTGTTTCTTTTACAGTAAACCAGTGCCGGAAATAGACGGCACTATATGAGGCTAAAAATAAAACCGCCGTTAACCAGTGGAACCATTTGGCTATTGAGCCATAATTTTCAGTTGTGTTTTTTATAGGCATATTTTTTATTTCTGTTTTTATTTATAGACATTAAATACCATCCCTGAAAGACAAAATAATTTAACTATTTTTTTAAGTCTATTTTTTTAAGTACTGTCTCGTTAACTAAAATATGTTGTCATCCCCGATAAAATTTTCTGGAGAAATTTTAACAGGCTCTGCCTGGCCCCGAAGGGGCGTAGGACAGGAAACCCGAAGTAATGCTTGTGTCGGGGATCTAGCGACCTTAGGTGCTGCAAAGACACTGGATTCCCGACACAAGCATTCGGGAATGACGGTTTTAAATTATTATTCATTATTACTCCGCTCTCTTGTTTTCATGTCATTAAAAACAAAAATCACTAGATATGAAATACACAACCTTAATTAGGGCTTATTCAATTTTCTTAACGTGACACTGGAGAAGTTTCTATTTCAAAACCTGTCTATCACTAAAAGCTCATCCAATGCCAATTGTGTAGGCCGTGGCTTTGCCGGCTGCAATGCTTTACCCACCACCACCATCATCGCGATAGCATGATCCTCTGGTAAATTAATAAGCTCACCAACTGCATCAAAATCAAAACCATCCATTGGGCAGGTATCATATCCCATAGATTTTGCAGCCAGCATAATGGTCTGTGCTGCGATGCCCGCTGTGCGCATCGCCTCATCTCGTTGCACCTGTTCTCGGTTTCGATAATATTGATCGATAGCAGACTGCATATAAGTTTGTACTTCGTCAGGAGCATTTTTCCAGTAGCGTTGCGGTTCTTTTTCCCAGGCTTTCAGATCCGCACATAACACAATTAATAAAGATGCATCGGTGACCTGGGCCTGATCGTGGGCAGCCGCTCGAATTTGCTTGCGAAGCGATGCATCATTCACTAAAAGAAAACGATAATTCTGCTGATTAAAAGCGGTGGGCGAGAGTTTAGCTAAAGACATCAGCTGGTCAATTTCACCTTGCGTCATTTTATGTTCGGGGTCGTAATATTTTACTGCACGTCTTTGCTTAATGGCTTCAAATGTTTCCATGTTAATTTCCGCTTAATACTTATTAAAATTGTTATCAGCTAAAGTGTCCGACTGTTTTTCATACTGAAAAATTTCAGCCGGACATTAGCTATCTACCAATATACACTCAGGTGATGCACCAGAGTAACAACACGCTAAGGTAGATCAAATAAAAGTGCTTCACTATTTTCTACACCGGTAAATTCGATCTTATCAACCTTAGTTACCGTAGCCCCATCACCTTCACTTAATTGCTCACCGTTTACACTAACTACTCCTGACACAATATGCACATAAGCTGTTCGTCCAGGCTCAATTGAATGCTCGCATGATTTATCAACATTCAAACGAAGCTGATATAAACTGGCGTCCTGGTGAATAAGCAATGAACCATCACGGGCATCCGGTGATGCAATCAGTTGCAGCCCCTGTTTAGTTGCAAACTGTTTTTGCTGGTAACCGGGCTCAATGCCAAGCACATTGGGCTCGATCCAGATCTGCAAAAACTCCAGGGCATCTGAGGTCGACGGGTTGTATTCACTATGGGTCACACCTGTACCTGCACTCATTAACTGAAATTCACCCGCGGGTAGCCTTTCCACATTTCCCATGCTGTCCTTATGTTCTATCGTGCCCGATTTAACGTAGCTGATAATTTCCATATCCTGATGAGAGTGGGTATCAAAGCCTCTGCCCGGTGATACTTTGTCATCATTTATCACACGAAGTTCAGACACCCCCATATGAGCTGGGTCGTAATAACTGGCAAACGAAAACGTGTGACGGCTCTGTAACCACCCATGGTCGGCGGGGCCGCGTTCATTAGCAGGTCGAATTTTTATCATAACTCTCTCCTTTGTTGTGACTGGTTTAATTGAAACTGAGTATATAGGGATGAGAACAGTAGATAAACATGCTATAAATAGACTGTTTGTTTCTTTTTGGTTGACAATATGGACCGCTTAAACAGTATGGGCCTCTTTGTAGAGGTGGTTAAAAACGAAGGTTTCACTGCTGCTGCAGAAAAAACCGGGCTGTCCCGCGCCCAGGTAAGCAAATCTGTAATGCAGTTAGAGGCTCACCTGGGAACACGTTTACTTAATCGCACAACTCGACGCATAAGCCTGACTGAAACAGGCAGAGTCTACTATGAGCGCTGTAAAAATGTATTACAGGAAATTGAAGAAATTGAAGACATGGCCGGGGAGCAGACCCGTAAACCCCAGGGGACTTTAACCTTAAGTGCACCCACCTCATTTGGCACCTTACATCTGAACGAGGTGATTGCCCAATATATTAAGCAATACCCCCAGATGCGAATTTCACTGAGCCTGACCGATCGTTTTATTGATGTGATAGAAGAGGGCTTCGACCTGGTTATTAGAATTGCAGAACTGGATGATTCAAGTCTCATCGCACGTAAAATTGCACCCTGTAAACGGGTCATTTGCGCCTCACCAGACTACCTGAATCAACAGGGCATACCTCGAGCGCCAGAAGATCTGGTCGATCATCAATGCCTGACTTATTCTAACGAATTAAAACCCGATGCCTGGATTTTGCATGGGCCCGATGGCATAGAATCTATTAAGGTTAAAGGCCCACTGTGTGCAGATAACGGGGATATTTTAAAAACAGCCGCACTTTCCGGTTTAGGTATTACCTTGTTGCCTACGTTTATTGCAGGCCCAGATCTTTGTTCGGGAAAATTACAGCAGGTTCTCCCAGACTATTGCCCCCCTGAAATTACAATCAATGCGATTTTCCCATCACATCGCTACCTTTCTGCAAAAGTGAGAACCTTTGTTGATTTTTTATCTGAGTACTTTGGAGATAAGCCGAAATGGGACCAATTTGATTAAGCTCTCATGTTGTTAGAACTGTCCTTGTATTTTTCCTAAACAGTGCTTTCTAAACATTCGAGCAGCACTCACATACAGGCAATAAAATTCAAGCCTGTGAAGTGGGTAACCTGCCCCGTTTTTTACTTTTCCGTCTTTACTAATCTACAGCCCAGTTAACCTCTTTATAATTAAACCCATTCGCCAAACTGGGTTTAACCACTTCAAAGTAAGGAGAGATATCAAAATCACGGGGGGTATATAAACTGTGGTGACGAATACGCATAATTTCCTTTTCCGCATGACCTTTTTGTTTCGAAGGTTCTTTCTCTATTTCAGGCAATATGGGATAACAGATTGACTGAAAAGCTTCGGCAATTAAGGTTGAACAAATAGCCCGGGTGGGGTCACCACTGCCCAGTGCAATCATTCGCCTTCGCCAGCTAACCGGCACGGGGGGTTCTGGTAACAAGTAACGCACCAGGTCTATAATATTTTGCATATCATATTCAAAGCCAATTCGCTCCACTACAAAATCAACCAGTTTCTTTTGATCTTCTTCGGTTAAGTTTTGTGGCCGGCAAATTCGTGTATGTAGTTTTTCATATTTTGACAGGGGGACGATTATCACACCCTTTTCAATATCAGCTTCAATCAGTACTGCGGCATCATTTCCACTTTCGTCAAATACATTACCCACATAAATAGCCGCATGTGACCAGGTCGACTGGGTTAAATATTTAATCGCCGCACTTATGCGCGCATCACCCTCAACCAGTAAAACATCACCGGGTTGTAAGATGCTTGCCAATAAACCGGGGGGGCTGGTGGAGACAGCCTTATAATTTTTTAATGGCTTATCGAGATAGCGCCCTAGCCAGCGGGTAATTCTATTCATAGTTTAGTGTGCTTTATTCAGGTAGTTAATTATCACTACTGATCCCAATGCCAGTAAGTTAAGAAAAATATTGAGGATGTAGGTTCGAATTCATTCGAACAAAGACTGTTATAACGTAGCCATGTGCGAATAAATTCGCACCTACATAAAGAATCTTAACTTAGCCACTGCTGTCCCACAATTTTTATCAAGATATTAACTACGAACTGTAATATACATAAGTAAATTCACTGCTTTCCTGTTAACCACTAGAGACATGAAAAATGGCAACATTCATTTAAACCTAGAAAGATCAGTTGAAAGTGCGTTTAGAGTGTAAACTCTTGATGTGCATAGTGAATTCAAAAAATGCGCAGTTATCACCATGGATGGTGGGTATGTAGAAAATGCAG
>Ga0316207_10000435_pt1 | contig 70554 bp, 73 predicted proteins | sample 6weekpyrite_MG_FD_204943 | JGI IMG/M metagenome (GOLD analysis project Ga0316207, IMG submission 204943) | Microbial mat bacterial communities from mineral coupon in-situ incubated in ocean water Damariscotta River, Maine, United States -... | ecosystem: Environmental > Aquatic > Marine >... | reverse complement strand
GTGAGCGCATTCAGAAACGTGTTCCAATGACCCGTTTACGCGCGCGGATCGCTGAGCGTTTACTCGACGCACAACATAATGCTGCCATCCTGACAACATTCAATGAAGTCAACATGCAACCGGTTATGGACCTACGATCAAAGTACCGCGACCTGTTCGAAAAGAAACACGATGTTCGCCTTGGCTTTATGTCCTTTTTTGTACAGGCAGCACTTGATGCATTAAAAACCTACCCGAGCGTCAACGCATCGATAGAAGGTAACGATATTGTTTACCACGGTTTTTTTGATATAGGTATCGCAGTAGGCTCGCCTCGCGGCCTGGTTGTGCCTGTATTACGTGATGCCGACAATATGGGACTGGCTGATATCGAAAAACGTATCAAACAATTTGGCCAACGGGCCCAGGATAACTCTCTGACGATAGATGAAATAACCGGAGGCACTTTCAGTATTACCAATGGTGGCGTGTTTGGTTCTTTACTATCAACACCTATTCTCAACCCGCCACAGAGCGGCATACTCGGCATGCATAAGATTCAGCTAAAACCTGTCGTGGAAAACAACGAAATAGTCATACGCCCTATGATGTACCTGGCCTTTTCGTACGATCATCGGATCATTGACGGCCGCGAAGCCGTTCAGTTCCTCGTACACATCAAGGATATTATCGAAGATCCGGCGCGACTATTACTGGAAATATAAAGTGAGATCACAGCATGCAAACTTATGATGTTATCGTTATTGGAGCAGGACCAGCAGGTTATGTTGCCGCGATTCGGTGTGCACAATCCGGACTAAAGACTGCCTGCATTGATAAATGGATCAATGCAGACGGCCATGCTTCTCCAGGCGGTACCTGTCTGAATGTAGGCTGCATCCCTTCCAAGGCCTTGCTTGAATCGTCTTCACTGTTTGCACAAGCAAATGAACACTACGCGGAACATGGCATCAATCACGCTTCTCTGACACTGGACCTTCCTGTCATGCTGGCGCGCAAAGACAAGGTCGTCAACGACCTGACCAATGGCATCAAGACCTTATTTTCTTCCAATAAAATAACATTGATTACCGGACAGGCGAAACTGCTGAAAAACCGCATAGTAGAAGTACGGCAAAAGGATCAAAATGAAACCCTGCAGGCTGATTCAGTCATTCTTGCACCGGGTTCGATACCTCGTGAGCTACCCGGTTTTTCCTTTGATCATAATCAAATCGTTGATTCGAGCGATGCGCTCGCATTTTCGACAGTCCCCGACAAACTTGGCATTATTGGCTCAGGCGTGATCGGGCTTGAGTTGGGCAGCGTATGGAACAGGCTTGGATCAGAAGTCACTATACTTGAAGCCATGCCCGACTTTCTGCCTGGTGCCGATCAAAAACTGGCACGACAGGCACTATCGATTTACAAAAAACAAGGACTGAATTTTTATTTCGACGCGCGTGTCAACAACGCCACTTTAAGCGATGATAACGTCACGGTCGATTTTGAACACAAGAGCAAAAACCAACAGGCGGAATTTGACAAGCTCATTGTTGCCATCGGCAGACAAGCCAGTACGCAGGATCTTTGTAGCGACGATTGCGGCCTGGTAATGGATGATCAGGGAAAAATAATTGTTGATGAGCAGTGCCGCACGAATATTGAACAGGTTTACGCCATTGGTGATGCCATTCGCGGACCCATGCTCGCACACAAAGGCTCTGAAGAAGGTGTTATGGTCGCCGATATTATCGCCGGACGCTATGGCCACGTAAACTACGACAGCATTCCATTTGTCATTTACACGCATCCGGAGATCGCCTGGTGCGGACAAACTGAACAACAACTCAAACAACAAAAAACAGATTACTCCGTAGGCCAGTTTCCTTTCGCTGCAAGCGGACGTGCACGTGCCTCGGGATCAACCGATGGCTTTGTAAAAATACTCGCTGATAAAAAAACCGATCGCATCCTGGGCGTGCATATACTCGGCGACCATGCTTCGGAACTGATCGCTCAGGCCGTAATCGCTATGGAATTTGCCAGTAGCAGTGAGGACCTTGCGATGACCATGTTTGCGCACCCGTCGTTATCAGAAGCAATACACGAGGCCGCACTGGATGTCAGCCAACAAGCCATCCACAAGGCATAAGTCAATCCGACAGATCTTCGACCCATAATTTTGTCGCCCCGGCAACGGCCACCGGCATGACAATAAAGTTAAGCAAAGGGACCATCATGGCAAATGCGATACTGCCACCAAATGCGAGTGATAACATTCGCTGCTGCTTCATTCTCTTTTTCTGCTCAGCAAATACGAAATCATGATTTCCCATCGGGTAATCAAAGTATTCAACACACATCATCCAGGCACCAAATAACAACCAGATAAACGGCGCAGCTATATTCACAACCGGTATCACAAAAAGAATTAGCAGCGGTATGGCCCACAACAGGAAATATAGAATCTTTCTCACCTCGTTCATGACCAGCGCCACACTCCCCTTGACCTTCAGTCCCGACTGCGATTGCACGCCTCCCAGGTGTAGCTCAACGGCCGCAGCCAGGGCCGCATTAAAAGGAGCCGCCACCAGGTTGGCCAGCAAACTGAACACGAGCACCAGGGTAACCATGGCTGTCAGGGCCAGTAGTGGCCATAGAATGTAGCGCAGAAAATCCAGCCAGCCAGGTAAATAGGACAACATCCAGTCGATCAGGTCACCAACACTGGTGATTGCCAATGCCGTTAACAAAACAAACAAAACGGCGTTGATTACCATTGGCCATACTGCGTATTGACGTATGCCGGGTTTCAATACCAGGGACAGACCGTCAAAAAATACTGATATGCCTTTTGCAGGGTTACTCATTGCTTGATTTTCCTTAAAAAATTATTTTTATGTACTGTGCAACACAGGACTGGTGACTATTTTCAGCTTATTCATGGCATCCCGCAAGGCCTGCTCTGCCAATTCAGGCGTTGGCGCACGCGAAAATATAAAACCCAGATAACTGAAACCCTCCGGCAGAGGGCGCAGTTCATAACCTTCGCCGTGACTGATTTCTATGTCCTCAATATACGCCAGCTTGCTGGCTTCGAGTATACCTTCTACCCGCCTTAACAAACCGCTTTTTTTTATCGGTATCATCAATACACCGGCTGCCTGGGGATTTTTAATCATCGGGATTTCCCTTCCCAAGGCATTGGAAATCACTATCTGTTCAAGACTCAATCCGGTGGCGTACTCCATGACCTGTGCACACTGCCCTCCGATGGTACGTGATGCCATTTCCATGAACCATACCTTGTTATCGTGAATACGTACTTCGGCATGCACGGGGCCTTCCGTCAAACCATATACCCTACAGGCTTCGCTTACGGCATCATGAATCATGTCCTGCATACTTTTGTCCAATCGCGACGGCGTGATGTAATAGGTCTCTTCAAAGAATGGCCCTTCCATGAGATCGGGCTTGTCAAACAATGTCAGCCGTTGCAGTTGCCCGTGATGCAGGATGCCTTCATAGGCATACTCATAACCTGGAATATATTGTTCCAGTAATACAAAATACCGTTCGTCTGCCCGCAGACCTTCCTGCTGCAGGATTGCATCGATTCTTACTGCAGCCTGTTGTAACGCTTGCCTGTTTTCCACACGGATAACTCCGCGACTGCCTGATAACGACAATGGCTTGATCACGCATGGAAAAGCGATGGTGCTCTGCGGGTTATCTATCAATGACTGCAACGACACCTTGCAATATTCTGGGATGCAAACAAAGGATGACTGCATGACATCTCGTGCCAGGTCCTTCCTGCGTGTGAATCGACTGGCACGAATGTCATTGTGCGGCAAACCCAACACGGCAGAAACCTGTGCGGCTATTTCGACGGTTGCATCATCGATACCCAGCACGGCTGCGACCTGATTATCTTCCACGGCCGCGATGATGTCAGAACAAACCTGTTGCGGGTCGGAAAAATCAACATGCACACCACTGGCAATATCACTCACCAGAGAGTATTTACCCTGCGAAACCACAACAACAGGTACTCCCAGCTGCTTTGCTGCATGCAGGTAGGGGCCAAGCCGATAACTGCTATGGGGACAAATAATAACAATACACTGGCCTGTGTTACGGATTACTGATTTCCTTTTTGGCATCTGGACACGTGATATTCCAATCCTGGTTAACAATCACATTAACAATATATGACGGGGCATCGCCTTAATGAGTCGAACTCATCAGTCTCATCTTACTACTTTTATTGCAAATTCTGTGGTTATGCGCCCAGCTATGCAATACCCGCACTAATGATAACATCCGACACAACAGACCCATAACTATATAACATATTGTTTTTAATATTATTATTGTAGATTCATCCCGTTATTGTGAAATGCAAATGATAATGATTTGCATTTGCGTTTTTATTATGACAAAATCCACTACATTAGAAATTATTAATTTACTGTTTGAATTGAAAATACGGAGACCCGGAATGAAAGCTTCACTTAAACCAGTAGCCGCACTGTTAGGACTTGCTTTAGCCAGTGCCGGTAGCACCACTCTTGCAGCCCCAAGTACAGAAGAAATGTGGGAGGTTTTACAGAAACAACAGAAAAAAATTGACCAGCTCGCAAAGGAAAATAAACAACTCGCAGAACAGCTTGAGATCAGTGCGAGTATGGCTGAGGAAAAAACTTCCAGCAAAGGTGGACACGGTCATGGTAGCAAAGGCGATACCACTATCGGCGGTTATGGTGAGCTACACTATAACAGCATCGATGGAGCTGATAACGAAATAGACTTCCATCGTTTTGTGTTGTTTTTCGGTCATGAATTCAATGAAAATATCCGCTTCTTCTCAGAACTGGAACTGGAACACTCTCTTTCAGGTGATGGTAAACCTGGCGAGGTCGAACTGGAGCAAGCCTATGTTGAAATGGACCTGAATGACAAACACGCTGCAAAAGCAGGTCTGTTTTTGATGCCCGTTGGTATTATTAACGAAACTCACGAACCCAACACCTTTTATGGCGTGGAACGTAACCCGGTTGAAAAAAACATTATCCCTACCACCTGGTGGGAAGCTGGTGCCGCATTGAGTGGGCAGCTGGGTGAAGGCCTGAGTTATGACATTGCCTACACTTCCGGACTGAATACCCCAACCACAGGTTCTAAAGCATACGTTATTAGAAGTGGCCGTCAGAAAGTCGCAGAGGCTATCGCCAATGATGGCGCTATTACCGGCCGCATTAAATGGACCGGTGTCGCCGGACTGGAACTGGCCGCCACCGTGCAAAAACAGAACAACCTGACACAGGGTAGCGATGCCGATGCATCTGCAACATTATTCGAAACCCATGCAGTCTATCAAAAAGGGCCTTTTGGATTACGTGCATTGTATGCACAATGGGACGTTGACGGTGCAGGTGCCAAGGCACTGGGTCGCGATGAGCAGGTTGGTTGGTACATTGAGCCTGCATACAAGTTTAATTCGAGTTGGGGTGTGTTTGCACGCTACAACGAATGGGACAATGAAGCGGGTAACGCGGCTGCAACCAAAAAGAAACAGACAGACGTTGGTGTCAATTACTGGCCGCATGAAGATGTCGTTCTGAAGCTCGACATTCAGAGACAGAGTGGTAACGCAAATACTGACGGATTCAATCTGGGAGTAGGTTACCAGTTCTAGTTAACCGACTATTTGTTATAATATAACGCATCACAGGGGGAGAGATTATTATCTCCCCCTTCTTTGCTTCTACAGGGACTACCATGCACCGAATGCCCTTTCAATATCTTGTTCTGATCTGTGCGCTGATCATTAGCTCAGTGGCGAATGCGCGTGGTATTTACCAGGAACCTGAACAGTTTTTGAATGAGACGTTCAATGGTAATGTACCGAAACCCGGAGTCATCTGGATAACCAGTAATATACGCCCTGTTGTCAAACGAATTCTCGGTCACAAACCTAGCGCCTTACGTATACGATATTGGAAGCAGGAGGGAAAAATTGCCTGGATCCTGGAAGAAATTGGTAAAGACAAACCCATTACGACAGGCATTGTCATCAACAAAGGTAAAATTGAACGCGTCAAGGTGCTGGTATTTCGCGAGAGTCGCGGCTGGGAAATTCGCCATCATTTTTTCACCAGGCAATTTATCGATGCGACTTTGAAGCCTGACCATGAACTTGATCGCAGCATTGATGGTATCTCGGGCGCCACGCTCTCGGTACGCGCTATCAGGAAACTCAGCCGTCTGGCCCTCTACCTCTCAAACACACTTACACAACAACAATGACACATAAACGATCACACCGGAAATTTCGTTCATTATATATCTGGCACCGCTATATCGGTATTGCGGCGGCCTTGTTTGTACTAATCCTGTCCATTACCGGCATTATGCTAAATCACACGGGCGCACTAAAACTCGATTCCAGTTACGTTGAATCAGACTGGCTGCTTGACTGGTATGGCATCAAGGCCCCCGAAAATATCAAGCGTTACGCGATTAACGAACATGCCGTCACACAAATCGGCGAACAACTCTACTGGAACAACAAAGCCGTTAGTGGCGAATACCCTGCACTATCTGGTCTACTGACTTTTCCTCGCTTCAGTGCCATTGCAGTGCAGGGTGAAATTATCCTGATCACTAATCAGGGTGAAATTATTGAGCGCCTGTCCGGGGTACAGGGAGTGCCATCTGGCCTGAAGCGCATTGGTATTCAGGATAACGGCACTATTGTCATCGAATCGGCTCATGGCTACTATCTGACCGATCAGGATTTTCTTGACTGGAAGGAAAGCGAGCATATCAGCAACACAGTCTGGTCAGTCGAAAGCCCGCTGACTGCAACCCAGTTAAAACAGGCAGTTGCACTGTTTCGCAACAACGAACTCCCCATGGAACGTGTCATGCTTGACTTGCATAGCGGTCGATTACTGGGTAGCTGGGGGCCTGTAATTATGGATATAGCCGCTATAATGCTAGTTTTTCTGTCAGTGAGCGGGCTGACGCTGTGGATCAGGCAGGTCATGCGCCGACGACAACGCTTACTAAAGAAGCATCATCATACAAATACTCAGGAGAACACGTGAACAAAAACTTGCGGACAATAACGTTAATGCTGAGCGCCTTGCTGGTAGGCTTATGGGTCAATGGCGCATCTGCGCAGACCCGTGAGTACTGGGTGGCGGCTGAAAAAGTCACCTGGAACTATGCCCCGAGTGGCAAAAATCAGATCAAACCCAAGATGGGTATGGGTGTCTGGGGCAAACAGCTTCGATATGTTAAATACCGTTACTTCCAGTACACCGATGGCAGTTATACCAGGAAAGTACCGCAGCCCGAATGGATGGGTATACTCGGCCCGCAACTGCGCGCCGTTGAAGGTGACACCTTGAAAGTACATTTCATCAACAAGGCAGACAAGCCCCTGAGTATGCACCCGCATGGTATGCAATATGACGAACTCAACGACGGCGCCGATATGAAAGGTCCGGGTGCCTATGTCAAGCCAGGTCAAAACTTTACCTATAACTGGACCGTCAATCACGACGCAGCCCCGGGACCGGCTGACCCTTCTTCGATAGTCTGGATGTATCATTCCCATGTTGATTCGGTAACCGAGATTTACGATGGCCTTATTGGTACGATCGTGGTGACTAAAAAAGGTATGGAACGCTCCAGCCAGGATCCACGACCACGTGATGTCGATGCATCATTCACAAACCTGTTCATGATTTTTGACGAAAACGGTCGAGAGGCGGTTAAAAAAGCGATTGTCAAAAACAAATTGCATGACAGTCACCATCATGAACAAAAGGAGCACCATGAAGCAGAGGAGGAAGGAAACCTCAAGCATGCCATTAATGGTTATATCTTTGGTAACCTGACAGGACTGGAGGTCACCGAGGGCACACGACTACGCTGGCACCTTGTTGCCATGGGCACGGAAGTGGATCTACACACCGCCCATTGGCACGGCAAAACAGTTCTTGAAAGCGGTCGACGTACTGATGTGGTTGAATTACTGCCTGCCAGCATGAAGAGCGTCGACATGATAGCCAACAACCCTGGAAACTGGCTATACCATTGTCATGTGACAGACCATATCACGGCCGGCATGATAACGCGCTGGCGAACAATAAAAGATAAACCTTGAGGCAAAAAAAAACGGCTGATCAATGTCAGCCGTTTTTATATCTTTATACCTGAGCGTCAGCCACATCCACCACCGGCTGAACCACAACCACCGCAGGCGCCACTACCGCCAGTCGAAGCAAAGACGTTATTAAAGACAAAGCTTGCCCCGGTCGGTTTATCCACGTAGTCCACTTCCACACCCTTGAGAAAACCCAGGGCAACCGAGTCAACATAAATCTTGAGTTCACCGTAGTCACGTACGGTATCAAATTCGCTGCGCGTATCGGTAAATGTCATGCCGTAACTCATGCCACCGCAACCGCCGCCTGAAACATAGATGCGGATAGCCTCGATATCGTCATCGGCGTCCTTGAACAATTCCAGCATTTTTTCCTGCGCCATTTCGCTCAACTTGACCTCGGCGTCGGTCAACTCGGTTTTAAATTCAATTGCTGCTGCTTGTGACATACCTATCTCCAATAGTTCTTACTTGTATAATAATAACATCTGCGGGGCATTCAGGCCAGTGGGGCGAAACCAGAATAATATAATAATATTCAACATGTTACCTATATTTAATTCCTGCAATTTGTAAGTATATTACACGTGCTGGCCAGTATCTTGTAACTGATCAACATTATGCTGCCGATTGAAAAAACTTATGCCAGTTCGTTTATTTACCAGCACGGATCAGACCGCCCAGGCCTGCGGCATCCAGCGCTGCATTCAGGTATTTACGCGTTTCGCTTGCACTCGAAAATTGCAATGCACGTGTCAACATAAGGCGAGCATCACGGTAACTGAAGCTGCGAATCACCCATTTCACACGTGGAAGACCGGCTACAGCCATGCTCATGCTGTCCACGCCCATACCCAGTAACAGAATCGCCGCCGCCGGGTCGCTGGCCATTTCACCACAAATACCAACGGGCCTGCCGTATTTGTGTCCGGAATCCACTGCCTGATTGATCGCCCGCAGCACGGCTGGATGAAGTGAATCATAAAGCTTGGCGACACGCGCATTATTGCGGTCAACGGCAAGCAAATACTGCGTCAGGTCATTCGTGCCGATAGACAGAAAGTCGACACGCTGTGCCAGTTCCTCTGCCTGGTACACAGCGGATGGCACCTCGATCATGGCGCCGATTTTAGGCCAACTGACTTCCAGACCTTCATCCTGCATTTCTGTGTAGACCTGGTCTATCAGCAGCATGGCCTCGTCCAGCTCACCCAGGTCACTGATCATCGGCAGCAGGATATTCAGGTTTTCCATACCAATAGCACCACGTAACATGGCCCTGACCTGGGTCAGAAAAATTTCCCGGTGATCAAGCGTGATGCGAATGCCGCGCCAACCCAGGAACGGGTTTTCTTCCTCTATCGGGAAATAGGGCAGCGCCTTGTCCCCACCCACATCGAGGGTGCGCAGGGTCACGGGGCGAGGTGAAAATGCGGCCAGGGTTTTTTTATATATGCGGCTCTGTTCTTCTTCACCCGGAAAGCTGTCTCGAATCATGAAAGGAAATTCAGTGCGATACAACCCCACGCCTTCAGCGCCACTTTTTTTCGATGGCCCGATGTCTGCCATCAGCCCGGTATTCACATACAAGGGTATCTTTTTACCATCGGTGGTCTCTGCCGGCAGTTTACGCAGGCTGTTCAATTCCTTGTTGAGCTGGGTTTCCTCTTTTGCGAGGTGTGAATATTCATCAATGATGGTTGTATTCGGTTCCACATACAGGCGTCCCTGATAACCATCGACAATACATTCGCGGTGGTCTACCGATGTTACGTCTAGATCATCGGCCCCCATCACTACCGGGATACCCATGGCGCGAGCCAGAATGGCGATATGCGACGAGCTGGAGCCCTGGCTGGAGACCACGCCGACAATATTTTTTACCGGGGCCTCGGCAAGATCGGTTGCCCTTATATTTTCACCGACCAGAACCGCCTTTTTGGGGTAAACAACCGCGGTTTTTTCCTGTTCCAGCAGGTTTTGCAAAATACGCTGACCGAGATCGAGAATATCATCTGCCCGTTCACACAAATAAGGGTCATCCATTTCCTCAAACTTGCGCGACGCTCTACCTATGACATCACGCAGGCTACCGGGTGCCCAGTTGCCCAGTTTTATTTTTTCGATTACGTCATCAACAATGGTATCACTATTGACCAGTAACGCGTAGGCATCGAATAAAACCCGGTTTTCCTCTTCCAGGTTTTCACCCAGACGTTCTTTCATATCATCAATGTCTTTTACAACTCGCGCCAATGCATCCTGGTAAAGAAAAATTTCCGCGTCGATGTCTTCAATCTTCCTGTCAGGCACCAGCATCAGGTCGGCACTCGGAAATATGACGACCGCAGTTCCGATTCCCACACCGGGCGCACTGGCCTGACCACGAAAAAACTGCTCGACCGTGGCCGATTTGATTTTTTCAATACTGCTGCCCTGACCGCGCGCCTCGGCATGAGCGATGGCACCGGCAAGTTGCGCTGCCAATGTGACCAGAAAGGCTACGCTATCTTCACGAAACGATTTCTTTTCGGCACGTTGCACGACCAACACACCCAACACACTACGCTGGTGAATGATCGGCACCCCCAGAAAGGCATGAAAACGTTCATGATCAACGCCTTTGAATTTTTTGTATTTCGGGTGTTTGTTGGCATCGGCAAGGTTAATAGGCTCGGCACGGCGGGCGACCATACCGACTACACCTTCATCCGTTTTCAGACGGATGGATCCAAGCGACTCAATATCGACACCCACTCCGGCCGTGGCCATCAGTACGTGCTGGGATTGATCAAGGTCGGTAAGGTAGACCGAGGCGGCCTCGACATCCATGGTATGATGAACCTCATTTACAATAATCGACAGCACATCATCCAGGTTACGTGCCCGGTTAACTTCCTGTACGATGTGCTGCAAGATTCCTAGCATGACATTCTATCCAAGACGAAAAATGACAAAACCACTAACGTCTGAAGCCATGAGGACCACGACGACGCCTGAAGTCCGGCATCTGCTGGTCCGGAAACAGGATAGGGTGAAATTCTCTGAGCGCTTGCAGGTAAACATTGCGTTTAAAAGCAACGACCTCTTTTAACGGTGTCCAGTAATTGACCCACCGCCAATGATCAAATTCAGGTTTGTCACTGGCATCAAGGCATACATTTTCTTCTTTTGTCTTTAACCTCAACAGATACCAGATCTGCTTTTGCCCAATGCACAACGGCAGGGAGTCATGACGAATCAGGTGCTTAGGCAGGTGATACTTGAGCCATTCCTTGGTGCAACTGACAATCTCGACATCACAGGACTGCAGGCCAATCTCCTCCTCCAGCTCGCGGAACAATGCCTGTTCATGGGTTTCGCCCTGCTGTATGCCACCCTGGGGAAACTGCCAGGCATCCTGACCAATACGGCGCGCCCAAAGGACTTGACCGTCACTTCGGCTCAGGATAATACCCACATTGGCGCGATAACCTTCCGTATCAATCACTTGCTTACTCTGTTTTCAAGTTATAGTTACACATAATTTGCCACAGTTGGCATGATCACAGCAAATAAGATTATCAATATTTAAGTACTTTATAATTTATTAAACGTTGTTATCCCGACGTTAATCCTTTAATCTGACGCCATTTTTAGCATTTATTACAGAATTGACTATGGCCTTATGCATTTTTGACCTTGATAACACCCTCCTCAACGGCGACAGTGACTACCTGTGGGGGCAATACCTTGTAGAAAAAGGGATTGTTGACGGACAACAATACGAGCAAAAAAACCAGGCGTTTTATGATCAATATAAAGCCGGGACACTGGATATCTATGAATTCCTGAATTTTTCATTGCAACCCCTCAGTGAACACCCGGCCAAACAGCTATACCAGTGGCGCGAAACATTTATACAGGAAAACATTCAACCTATTATGCTGCAAAAGGCAATCGATCTGGTTGAATCCCACAGGCAACGCGGCGATACACTCATGATTATCACCGCAACCAATCATTTTGTTACCCAGCCGATTGCCGACCGCTTTGGTATCGAACACCTGCTGGCCACAGATCCCGAAATGATCAACGGTGAATACACTGGCAAGGTTGCAGGTATCCCGTGTTTTCAGGATGGTAAAGTCACGCGTCTGGAAGCATGGTTGAATACAAACAACACCTCTCTGGAGGGCAGCTGGTTTTACAGTGATTCACATAATGATATCCCGTTACTCGAAAAAGTCAGTCACCCCATTGCCGTTGACCCGGATGAAAGCCTGCAACAGTATGCGGCTTCACGGCAGTGGGAAATAATCAGCCTGCGAGAATGAACAGGATACAGATCAGCCTGACACTACTACTCGCCTGCCTGTGCAGTTTTGCACTGGCCATCAGCATGGGCTCGACAGCACTCTCACTGAATGAAATCGTTAGCAGTTTCACAGGGACACAGGGACTACCCCACACATTGATTTTTGAACTGCGTCTGCCACGTGCATTTCTGGCATTCATTTGTGGAGGTATGCTCGCCCTGGCCGGCCTGCTCATGCAGGCCCTGTTACGCAACCCGCTGGCCGACCCCTACATCCTCGGAATTTCAGGTGGCGCTGCTACTGGCGCCTTGCTTGCGATTTTATTTGGTATGGGCACACTGTTTATACAAACCGCTGCCTTTGCCGGTGCGTTGTTATCCATCATGCTGGTATTTGCGCTGGCCCACAGCCATAGCAGCTGGACATCCAATCGCCTGTTACTCACCGGCGTGGTGCTGGCTGCAGGCTGGAATGCGATCATCAGTTTCCTGCTGTCTGTCAGCCAAAGCCAGCAGGTTCACGGCATGTTGTTCTGGCTCATGGGTGACCTGAGCTTTAACCATCTATCCTACTGGGAAACCCCGTTACTTGCCGTGATCACCTTGCTCTGTTTTATCTTCTCGCGCCATCTGAACCTGATGTCACGAGGGGAATTGCAGGCCGCTGCACTCGGTGTAAATACCCGACAAGTCAGACTGGTATTATTTGCAACCGCGTCACTATTGACCGCGGTTGCCATCAGCCTTGCCGGCAGCATAGGTTTCATCGGGCTCATGGCGCCTCATCTACTGAGACTGGTGACCGGCTCTGATCACCGTGCGCTCGTGCCCATGTCGGTATTACTGGGCGGCACCTTGCTGGTTCTGGCCGACACCATAGCGCGCACCGCTCTCGCACCGGCACAATTGCCAGTAGGTGTTCTCACCGCCATGATCGGCGTGCCCACCTTCCTCTACTTGCTGTACAGGAAAAACTGATGCCATTACTGCAATGTAACGATCTCGACATATCAATTGGCAAAACGCGGGTATGCGAAGGATTAAGCCTGCAAATGAATGCCGGCGAGTCATGGGTCGTGTTGGGTAAAAATGGTAGCGGCAAGACAACTTTACTGCACACCCTGGCAGGCCTGCATGAAGCGGACGATGGCGAGATAAGGCTGCAACAGACGCGCCTGCAAGACCTCAGTCGGCAGGCCATCGCACAAAAACTCGGCATCCTTTTTCAACAAGATGAGCAGTCCTTCCCGTCCAGCGTTCTGGAAAGTACGCTCATAGGACGTCACCCGTATCTGGGATGGACTCAATGGGAGTCAACTGAAGATGTACAGCTCGCTGAAAAGGCACTCGACAAACTGGGACTGACCGAATTCAAACATCGTGACATACACACATTGTCAGGGGGTGAGCGCCGTCGCGTACGTATCGCCTGCCTGCTCACACAGAACCCGGAAATCGCCTTGCTCGACGAACCCGACAACCATCTGGATATTCACCACCAGATCGAGACCCTCACATTACTGACGCAACAGTTCAACGATAAACTGTTGTTCATGTCGGCTCACGATGTCAACCTTGCCACACGTTTTTGCTCACATGCATTGTTGTTACTTGGAAATGGAGAGACCATTAGCGGAAAAATCGAGGATGTCATATCAACCGCCAACCTTGAGTTGCTATATGGCATTTCAATAAATCAGGTGACCCACAAGAACCGTAACTTATTCATCCCCGACTGAAGGGACACGTCAGCCGGGGTCATTTTCATATTGTCTCGCAGATTATTACAACAGCTTAAAAAGGGCCATCCCATGTCTCGGGTATCCAGTCATACGCACTGACATCACTTTCCAGAGCCTCAGTTGTCCGTAACTTTGGTGTCTCTGCTTGAGGTTCAAATGCAGAAAACTCAACACCTCCTTGCGTATCCGCCAATACAGTGTCAGCCTCTGGTCTGTCAGCATAATAATAATAGCTTCCTTCTACCAGAGTGACAGACCCGGCATGTTGCTCCGATTTACTCATCACCGGATCGCCTCCGTAATAACAATCATGGACCGCTACTGATTTTGGCACATCATAACCACTTGTAGTCAGAACCGGGTCACCCTCATAATAACAAGCCTGCGCCATGCCGGCTGCAAACAACAATGACATTGCAAACAGGTTTCGTGTAAACATCATTTCAGTATTCATAGCATATCTCCTTATGTGCATGGCTTTCATGCAATATTGCATAAGCACAATGATACCTTTACGTATCCGGGAGAAAATGGCAGTGAGATAGTGGCATCGACATTGTGTGATATTAACCTTGTCGAACCATTCGTTATTTCGCAGTAAACCCGCTTGGCTGACAACAGCAATACCTGTACAGCAGGCAATCGAAAATTGACACCATATGCTAAACTTTTTTATGGCAGTGAGAACCCGGGGTTATACCGATGTATCTTATAATCAGGCAGCTTTTTCCAGCCAACGGGTTACAAGACCCATGCCTGCCACCATACCGCTAACGGCAAGCAAGGATTCCAGTGAAAGTGTAGACAAACCAGTTAAGCCCTGACCAATATTGCAACCATAGGCCATCATCGCACCGATGCCCATCAGGGCACCTCCGAGCAATGCCATTTTAACCATACCTTTTACCGGCACAGTTAATCTAAACTGTCTTGTCATTAAAGCGAGCAGCAAGGAAACAACACAGGTTGCAAGAACAAACGAAGTCGCAAAACTTAAAACCGGCATTTGGCCTGACATCAGAAAATACCCGAAACGGGCCAGAGGCCCTGATAAAGTGATTGCAGAGGGGGCAGATGCTGCAAACTCATCTCGAACAAGGGAGCCGGTGACATACCAGCTAAAGACAACCAGGCCTCCTATAACAATGCCAACAGCCAGCATTACTTTATCAGGACTTCGTTGCCAGTATTTATATACCAATGCGACTAGGCCAGCATCTACAATTGCCAGAACAAGCCACCGGGGTATTGATAGTACCGAGGCGATACCGGCATCGGTCTTTAGTTGAATCGATGTTAAATGCGACAGTTCAATGCGTACAGGCTCGAGAAAACCAAACTGGGTAAGTGCAGCGGCAATCGCAAATGATATCAGCGCGATCAGTGAATGAATACTGCCCTCCATGGTTCTAATCAGCGTCCTTGCGGCACAGCCCCCGGCCAGGGTTGCACCCACACCGAAAATGATGCCACCCGCAACCGCACCAAACCAGTCCAGTGTACTATTGCGATACTGTGAGTCACTAATGGCAACCGTGCCCGCTATCTCCAATAACTGAGTCCCTGTTATGGCCACCAGCAAAGCCACTGTAAATGCAAGCGCCTGTCGACTGCCTCCGTATAACTGCAGGTTACTGACCGCGGCAACCAGACAAAAACGATAATGCTGCACCACAACAGCAAATACTGCACCCACTGCCAACCCGGCGCCAATTAAACTGACACTGACCTCATCCATATTGTCACCTGATTAGGGCTGGACTAAATGTGACGCTTTCTTCTGACAAACCCTATAGCAGCCAGGCCAGCAACCATCAGCATCAGGCTACCGGGCTCGCTAACTGGAAGGCCGCTGTAACTTGCCACTGCCCAGGCCCCCATCAGCGGATAGGCACTGGAGTCCGACACCTCGTATATTTCCTTGGTAATGGGTGGCGAACTGCCCGTTACCAGAACTTCGTATGCATAGTGCGCACCTGCGCCAGGAGTATCCTCAAACCGCCCTGTATAGCCCGAGCCAAATGACGGAAGAAATACATCAGGTACAGTAACAAAGTCATCGAACAGATTACTCATATCGCTGACACTGGCCAGGCGCCAGGCATTTGCCCACGGTCCGACACCACTTAACTCTGTATCCAACAAGCCAATGGATGTGAGCTGATCAGAATATGACATGCTCGAAAAACGCGACAGGTCCCGATAGAAAAACAGATCATCTGAAAGGCTCGGGGTGCCGTTATCATCCAGAACGATATCTGAATTATACTGAATCAAGGCCGCATAAGAGACACTTGCAAAGCCGAGACTCATCATCAATACGAAAACAACCAGAACAAAACGTTTCATCGTGCTCTCCTTATTCCGACCAGCAAGCCATTGACTGCCTGCAAAGTAAAAATGAATAGCCATAACAATAGTTACAGCAAACCTTTAAGTGCTTCTTGCAATCTATGCTTTTTTGTCTCACACGACCTTGATTTAAATCAATACGTTTTCGACTTTTCTACCTGAAATAATATTTTCAAACTATCCGGCACAATAATTGTGGATTTACTTCAACGACAAGACACCCGTTATCATATCTGACGGAAAACAAGTTAAACTTTTCTGTGCATCAAGTGAGAAATGATCATCATGAGAATAATGGAAACTGAAAAAAGATAAAGGCCATAGTGTACCTCGACATCAGCCATTGGGCCCAGCTTAATGGTCACCAGCAACACCGCAACGACAAACACATCGAGCATGGACCATTTACCGACCAGCTCGAGAAAGCCTATTAATTTATGGTGTCGCTGCTGGGATATTTTTGTTGATACCAGCAAATACAACATCAGCAACAATTTCACCAGTGGAAACAGTACACTGAACAGCAATAACACGAGGAATAACGCGTAATAGCTTTCATACCAGAGCTCCAGCAGGGCCGATAATAACGACACGGTATTACTAAAAATAAAAAACTTCGATAACGTAAACAAGGGCGCAATACAACCGGCAACAAACAGGGTAAAGGCCAGTAGCAAAAGCAGGCCAAGCAACAGGCTGGATTTATTCACTATTAAGCCGCCTGTTATGATCGCTTGCGATTTTTATAACTGACATAACAATACAGACCCTGTGCATTCAGCTTAATATCCATACCCATTACTTCGTGCACCTGTTCCTTGCTCATGTTGAATCCAGCTTGTGTCAACTCTTCCTGCAAGTAGTCAAACAACGCCGCCGTGATGGCCGTGACACATTCAGTCTGGTCGGCAACGTAATTTTCATCGGCCAACTTAACAAAGGCATCGATATGCCTGTGCAGATCATCGGCCTTTTCCGGCACCGAACCGATACCACCAAAATGGGTCAGGAACATACGATCTGGCTGATAACTCAACATTCTTTCTATCGAGTGATGCAATGCATCTGGTTCGAATTGCACCGGCGTAGTCGTTGGAAAAATAAACCTGTCACCCTGTACAGATAATGCCTCATAGGAAAGCCCGAAGGTATCCCCGGTAAAAAAACTGTTACTCGCTTCATCATACACGCAGTAATGGTGCTTTGCGTGACCTGGTGTATCCAGGAATAACAAGGGTCGCCCATGCAATTCCAGTATCAGTTCGTCTGTCGCCTCGATGATGCGTTCGGCTGCAACCGGCCGTATTTCACCAATCGTTTTTTCCAGGGTTTCGTCACCGTATACGGCTGCCGCCCCCGCAATCAGCTTCGTCGGATCGATCATGTGGCGTGCACCTCTCGGGTGAACGACAAGTTGCGCCTGTGGGCACAGCTGCATCAACACACCTGCTGCACCGGCATGATCCAGATGCACGTGCGTGACCATGATATATTTTATTTGCTCTGGCCGAATAGCCAGTTTGCGCATGCTTTCCTGAATACTGCGCAGGCAGCTGCTGGTACCCACATCGATAAAGGCATAGTGCTCACCTTGCTGAATCAGGTGGCTGGCAACCAGACCTCTGCGCTGAAAGCCCGTATCAATGGTATAGATACCCTGCCCCTGATTGATAAGCTGTTCTTCCATATCCGAATTCACTTTCTCGCCAGTACCTGTACCACGGCAGCGCGACCATGATGATATTTACCTTCTACGACATCCCGCTGTATCTCACGGGCCTGTTCGAATTTCATACCGGCGAGTTCCTGCTCAAGTTTGTCTAATGACATCATCAATCCTACATCTGCCGGCCCGCCGGTTGCCAGCGCGATCTGATCGGGGGTATAGGCCTCCAGTATCAGCGCGCCTCCCGGACGCAGCGCCGCTATCACCTTCTTGTGCAATGACTCCCGTACAGACACAGGCATATGGCAAAAGATCGATATCACAGCATCCCATTGATCTATGCCAGGCATATAATCTGCCAGGTCTGCATGCACGGTTTCGATACTGACCTGGTTCCTTTCTGCAAGTGCCCGTGCTTTTTCAAGGCCAACAACAGAGGAATCGACTGCGGTAACCTCGTATCCCGATTTCGCCAGATAGACGGCATTACGCCCTTCGCCTTCGGCCAGTGACAACACCCGCTTGCCAGTAATTTCTCCGGCAACCGACACCAGGTAGTCATTGGGGTTGGTGCCATAGGCATAACCTGATTCACTGTACCGTTCATCCCAGTCCATATTTATCACTCCAGAAAAATTAACCCGATAATAGCCGCAAGCCATAGACAGACACAAGACTGAAGCCATCTTTCGGCCTGCATTTCAGCCGAATATGATGTATGATACTGGTAGTTGGGTGCTCCTGTATGGAGTGAAACGAGAAATCGGTGAATCTGGCTTGTTCATGTGGATAATTCCGATGCTGCCCCCGCAACGGTAATCAGGTTTGATTCGGCAATAGCCACTGTGTTTGAGACATGGGAAGGCGCCGATTCAATAGCCCTGTCAGCCCGGAGACCGGCCCGATGAATGTCCTGCGTTGTCAGGGTCACTGAAATAATGTGTTGCGGCGGGCGACTTCTATTTACCTTCTCCCCCTGCCTCACGTCTTTATCGCCCAGGTACCGGTAATTAAATTGAGCATACGGCGTTCCAGATTACTGCTGTTTTTACTTGTTTCGACAGGCTTGCATGCGCTCGCCCTATGGGCATGGCAGCCAACTAAACTGGACAAAATTTCAGCGAGCCAGCCTGCCAGCCTGCTACAAATAGCCTTGAACCCTGCTTCAGTGAACATGCCTGACGCGACAAAGCCCGCACAGAGACAACAACCTGCAAGCCCCGTTAAAAAAACGACAAGACAGCAAAGACCCGTGCGCAATACGGTCGCACAAAAAACCACTCATGCCGTCATTAAAACAGACTCCCAGGCTGTCACTGTCAGCACTCAACCAGAAACAGAAATAAAAGTTGCCAAACTCGCAGAACATCGCAGCTTTACGGGACATCAGGCCGCAGTAAAGGTCCAGGACAAACAATTATTATCCGAGAAGATTCAGAAGCAGCTCAACCTTAAAATAGCTTTTGCGCGTCGCTATCCCAGAATTGCCATACGCAACGCCTGGGAAGGACAGGTAAACCTGGGTATTCGGGTCCTGTCTGATGGCCAGTTAACAGATATACATATTATCAACAGCTCCGGTTATCAGGTGCTGGATAATGCTGCACTGAACAGCATCACCCTGGTTGCCAACCTGCCTGAAGCAAGGCCCTGGTTGGCCGGCCAATCTATAGACGTGGTTTTACCTGTCATTTACAAACTAACGGATAGTTGAACGCAATGGGAAACAGACTTTCGAAAATATACACACGCACCGGTGATGACGGCACAACCGGACTGGCAGATGGCAGCCGTATTGAGAAAGACAGCCTGAGAATGGAAGCCATTGGTACGATTGACGAGCTGAACAGTGCTATCGGCATGATATTGTCACATTCCGTTGACGACAACATAGCCGCTTACCTGGGCTCGATCCAGCATGACCTGTTTGATCTGGGAGGTGAGATGGCTATCCCCGAGTGTCAAATTATCAATTCAGATCACACACAGGCTTTGGAGACAAAACTCGACGAACTGAATAGCAAGCTGCCCTATCTTAAGGAATTTATCTTACCCGCCGGCGGCAAGGCAACCAGTTGCTGCCATCTTGCACGTAGTATTTGCCGCCGTGCAGAACGCCGCTGTGTCAGCCTGAACCGAAATGAAACACTGAACCCGGCTATTTTAACTTACCTCAATCGCCTATCTGATTTGTTATTTGTAGCTGCCAGAACACTGGCACGCTCTGAAGGTGGCAACGAGGTTTTCTGGAACCGTGAAAAAGGACAGGACCAACAATGAAAAACAACAATATTATCCTGATTGGAATGGGTGAAATGGGGAGTGTATTTGCACGCGGTTTTTTGCGCGCAGGTTATCCGGTTATTCCGGTTACCCGCCAAATGGACATGAATACCGTTGCAGCCGATCAACCGTCACCTGAACTTGTATTGGTTGCCGTAGCAGAAAATGATCTGCAGGATGTACTGGGCAGGTTACCTGAACCATGGCGTAACCATACCGTGTTATTACAAAATGAGTTACTACCACGCGACTGGGCTGATCATAATCTTGACGCCCCGACTATCATCTCGGTGTGGTTTGAAAAGAAAAAGGGGCAGGACTACAAGGTACTGATCCCGTCACCGGCATTCGGCCCCAAGGCTGCCCTGCTACAGGAAGCCCTGGGAAGCATTGACATCCCTTGCATGGTCCTGAATACCGATGCCGAACTTTTACATGAACTGGTTTTGAAAAATGTCTATATCATCACCACCAATGTTGCGGGCCTGGTCACGGGTGGTACGGTAAGCGAGCTATGGCAACAACATGAGGCACTCGCGCGTACTGTTGCAAACGAGGTCATCGATATACAGGAACACCTGACAGGGACAACATTCGATCGCGAATTGCTGATCAAGGATATGCTGATTGCATTTGACGGCGATCCGGATCATAACTGCATGGGACGCAGTGCTCCGGCCAGGTTAAAAAGGGCACTGTCGCTGGCTGATGCCGCAGGCATAGCTGCCAAAAAGTTGCACGAAATCCAGGCTCAATCCTAGATCGGGCGTATCACTGCGGTCATGGCCTCACCGGAGGTCTTGAACATTTTCACCTTGTCCATGTGGGCATCAACTGCATTTAGCACCTGTGGCAACTGTTTGCGCTCATAACGGTGATTCCATATCAACAGGCGCACCAGGTCGGCAAAGGTCTCACGCTTGCCCTTGTATGAGGAACGCCGGTGCTGGAAGTAGCGCTTTATCAGCCGCCAGTGCCTTACCCATACCGAGGTTTTCAGCAATAAAATAATATCGGCCTGTTCAAAACAGGAGGCCGTCCAGTCATGGTAGATACCTTCCATTATCCAGGCAGGTTCTGCCATTATCTCATCCAGCATAGCGGTACGGGTAATATCATCGGTGGGAATACCATAGCGATTCACATTCGGATCCCAGTACAGATGATCAAGCTCGTGGGCTTTTATGTTAAGTGATAACTCGAGCAGACCGGCAATATAGGACTTACCGCTTCCGGGTGCGCCGATAATAAAAATTTTTCTGAACATATAGGTTAGTTTATTACTCTGAATGCAGCCAGGCCGCCCCTCTTACACCACTCGAATCGCCATGTTTTGCCTTTACAAGCCGGGTATCGACGCGGTCACTGAATACATATTTACCCCATAACAGCGGAACATTACGATAAAGGCGGTCGATATTCGACAAGCCACCGCCCAAAACAATAACGTGCGGATCGATGACATTGATGATACTCGCCAGCGCACGCGCCATCTGGTCTTCATATTGCAACAAGCTGTTCTCGGCATCCTCGTTGCCTTGCTCTGACAGTTCAACAATTTCCTTCGCCGTGAGTGTTTGCCCAAATCGTGCGGTGTGGTGTCGCGACAGGCCCGGCCCCGACAGAAAGGTTTCGATACAGGCATGCTGCCCACAGTAACAGGGGTGGCCCGGCAATTCCTCAGCACGTGGCCAGGGCAAAGGATTGTGACCCCATTCACCTGCTATGGCATTTGGGCCGCTGAGTAATCGTTGATTGATCACCACACCGCCACCCGTACCCGTACCGATGATCACACCAAAGACGGTGGTGGCCCCTGCCGCCGCACCATCCACTGCTTCGGACAGTGTAAAACAGTCGGCATCGTTTGCGATGCGTATTTCCCTGCCCAGCGCCTCTGCCAGATCACGGTCAAACGGTTTTCCGTTCAAACAAGTGGAGTTAGCATTTTTGATGAGCCCGCTTGCAGGCGAGATAGCACCCGGTGTAGCAATGCCAATGGTACCCGTATGACCAAGGTCTTTTTCTACGCCTTTGATCAGATCCGTGATAATGCGTATCGCGCCCTGGTAATCTCCCTGGGGCGTGTCGATGCGTCGACGAAGCAGACTTTCATTGCCTTTCCCCATGGCGATGATTTCAGTTTTTGTGCCCCCCAGATCGATACCTATATGCATTATTGACTTTCCACCAGTTGCTAGCCAGCCACCACTGCTATGATGCCCAACCCGCAAGCGTAATGATCGCAATAACAATACCCCAGGCCAACATGGTTCGCAGTATTAATCCGCGCGCGGCCGTCACGGCTTCCACCGTGCAAGACTCGTTACCGTCGTCATCAAGGTGCATAAACCGATCAAAATGGATCGCCCCACGACCGGCGCTCACAACAATAAGCCGGTTCACTTCCTGCATGTCTTCGGGTGCGTCCTGATAACTCTCGCGCCACGCCAGCATAACGTCTTCAAAACTGCCGACGATCGCATAGCCGGTTACCAGTAATCGCGCAGGCAACCAGTTCAATATGGCATACAGACGGTTGGCGGCCGACTTGAAACCGGGAGTACACCATTCCTCATCTACCTGCTCACTCAGATACCAGGATATTCGATACATCAATGCGCCCATCGGCCCAAGAAAGGCAAACCATAACAAAACAGCAAATATTTGCTCGTTGATATTACCCAGTATCGCATCGGAAACCTGACAAAGCCTGTCCTGGTCTTTTTTTACCGGCCCAGCAACGATCTTTTCCGAAAGCGTATTGACGCGTTCTTCGTCATCTTCCTCGACCGCATCAACCAGTTCATCGACCCATTCGTCCTGCGGTTGATAACGCAGGCAATACACCAGCACTGCGATACTGAACATTAACTCAAACAGACCTAACCATACCTGGCTGAAACCGGCCTGTAATACGCGCAACAATATTAAAGGCAACAACAGGACAGCGATAACACCCCATGGCCCGCTCCATACTTCATGCCGCCCGAAAACCTTTTTTACATATGAAGAATAGATATTTATCCAGCCAAGAGAGCGAAATTGCCCCATGTGTGGAATAAATAATTCCAGTGCAAGGCAAATGACTATGCTGATCATGATCATGTGACTAAGTTTTATCGACCTGTGGTAAAGATGCAAGTAATTTTCTGAATAAAACCCAGTCAAACGCCTGGCCAGGGTCAGTTTTGCGCTGCGGGGAGATGTCGGCGTGACCGGTAACACGTTGTTCAGTGACACCCGGATAATGATCTATGATCATCGCGACGATCTCAGCCAGCTGTTCATACTGGATATTGGCATATGGCTGATCATCAGCCCCTTCCAGCTCGATACCGATTGAAAAATCATTGCATCGATGCCGTCCCTGAAAACACGACTCCCCCGCATGCCAGGCACGCTTTGCAAAAGGCACGTATTGTATAACCTTGCCATCGCGACGTATCAATAGATGACTGGAAACCTTGAGATCACAAATCTCGGCAAAATACGGGTCTTCATCCTGATTCAGCTGGTTGGTAAACAGCTGACTGATCCACGGGCCGCCAAATCGCCCTGGCGGCAAACTGATACCGTGAATAACAACAAGATCAACTGGTACGCCATCGGGTCGATCATCACAATTAGGTGATGGCAGGTATTCAACAGACTGCAGCAAACCATTTTCATCAATCTTCACGGCATCTCCATCGCTTCTTTTTGCAGGCAATCCCGGACAGCTTTTTCCAGCACTGACAAACTGGCCTCGCATTGCAGCGGTGCATGGTATTGCCCGTCTTTATAAATAAACAGGGCCGGCAAATGGAACACATCAAACTCATTAGTCAGGGCCATTTCCTGCTCGGCATCGATCTCATATAGCAAGATGGCGTTGTTTTGCTGGTAATCCAGCAATAATTTTTTCCATGCACGGCAGGAACTGCATAGCACTCCTGTGAACATGACAATCGCTGTACCCTGCTGTACTTCAAGTACATGATGGAATTCGTGGCTATTCAGTTTTTTGAATTTATGCATCGTTTCCCTGTTATTGCCATTACAGGCCCGGCTCTCGATCAGTTGGACAAACCATTTCTACATACTGCATCTAAATTATTTAGCAAACCAAGCATACCATGTTGTCATGAAAGAGACGTCGCTCTCGGCCTTCCGTGGCCTTCGCGTACAACCTGCATATTTTTGACAAGTTACATCTTTTCCTTTCGATACTTGCGTGTAGACGTCGCTCTCGGCCTTCCTTGGCCTTCGCGACATAAGGCCATCCTTGGCCAAAAAAAAAGAACGCAGCCATTTCTGGGTGCGTTCCAGCTTACCTAATTATGAGAAAAAGTTGAAAGCTTATGCAGCCATTTGCAATGCCATGTAATCCAGGCCTTCCTTGTTCTCAACAATGGTTTCGAAAATCTCGATAACCTGTTCCGATGTAAGGCCCAGCTCATCCAGTAATTCGGCAGGCAAGGCATCACTGACCTCATCACCCATTTCCATGGCGCTGAGCATGCGATTGCTGATGAGGATCAGGTTCGGGTAAACAGAATGGGTATCGTTATAATGTGTATTATGGTGCTCCTTGACTGCAATGATCAGTTCATCAGGCAGGTTCCAAGACTCCATTAACCAGACCCCCAATTCCATGTGCGTGACGCCCAACACCTGTTGTTCAAGCTCAATCAATTCAGCACCCGGATTTTCTTTCAGTGTCCTGGTCAACAGGTTATATTCTTTTCTGAACAAATGACCCAATAACAATATGCCCATGTTATGCAATAATCCGGACAAATAAGCCATGCCTGGACGTGGTCTATGCGTATTCGTGACAGCATTACCCAGTTTTTGCACAAACGCCGCTGAATAGGTGGCGTGACGCCAGAATGCATTTAACCCCAGGGGGCCATCGGTCGGGTTTTTAAAGGCCTTGCCCATGGAAATGCCCAACGCCATGTCCATAACCATATCAAAACCCAATACCCGTGAAATGGCATCAGACACGGATTCGATTTCGCCACGATAACCGTAGAAAGGAGAGCGAGCATAACGTAACAATTGTGCAGACAGGCTTGGGTCCTGCTCAATGATGGCCGACAGGTCGGTAGCATTGGCATAAGGATTACCTCCCAGTTGCAGCACCTCCTGGGCTATCTTTGGCATGGCGGGTAATTCAGCAACGTTTTGCAATTTTTCCTTGATCTGCTGACGACGTGATGAAACTTCATCGACATCCACAATCGGCTGCACTTCTTTCATGATCAGTGAATCGTTCGAGGTGGCGGCGTTCTTGGGATAGAAAATACTGTCGTACCAGACTGCCGTGCCCTGCAAGATCTGGAAATCCGAGCCCGACACGCGACACAGTGTCTCTGAGTCAAAAACCATGTATACCGGCTCGAGACCCAGCAGCGTCTCGTCTACGATCGCATCTACATGGTAGACCGCGGCAAGCGGTACATAAACACCCTTGGCATTGAGGATTGAATACTGGCGTTTAAGCTTGTTGTTCAGCTCTTCCAGATTCAGTTTTCTGCTAACCGGGTAGATCACCATGACAATACCATCGCGATCCCGTAACAAGGTAGCACGTGCTATGCGGTCTGCCTCAATGTCGAGGTCACTCGCAGCCTCAAACGCTGTTTTTGAATCCGGGTGCTTAAGGAATTCGTATTTTACACCCTTGTCTTCCAGAAAACGTCTCAATACCGGTGGAAAAGACATGCTTACCTCATTCAACTTTTTAAATTACTTATAACTTATCCATGAGAAGTACGGCAAGTCCTTTTGATACTTTAGTGAAAACCGGGGTTTCCACTAGCAGCAGACCAAGCCTCCCCTAACGGTCTGGGCCTCCTACACTATATATAGACCACAATAACCGGAATATTACACCATTAAAATCCACTATTCCCTGACCGGTGCCAGAAAACCGATGGTCGGTTAGCCACGAAAGCGGGCATTTTTCAACAGAATCAGCTAAATAGCCATGTTTCACTGATTCAGACCAGCTACCTTCTGCAAACTAATGCAATTCGACATTATGTGACACATTCCTCTATTTTTTCAATAGGCTACACTAGAGTCCACAAGCGTGGCACAATAGGCCTGTCAGGAATAAATTACTTGTAAAAATAGGACGTTATCACGTGAAGCTACTCTCTATTATCATTCTCGCCACCTTCAGCACAGGTATTTACGCAGAAACTCGCTATGTGACCGATGTTTTCAAAATCACCTTGCGCTCCGGACAAAGCACAAAACATGAAATATTAAGAAATTTACCCAGCGGGCTACCCCTGAAAGTGCTCGAACGGGACAGCAGCACGGGATATTCAAAGGTTACCACACCAGACGGCAAGGAAGGCTGGGTACTTAGCCGCTACCTGATGGAGGTGCCTTCGGCCCGCGCCAGACTGTCACGCGCCGAAACCCGGCTTGCTGACACAGAGCAGAAGCTGGTGAAATTAAGCGATGAGCTCAAAACACTGCAAGCCAGTAAAAGTACCGCTGACAAGGAAAGCCGACACCTTAAACAACAAAACAAAAAACTGTCCGGCAAATTGTCTGACATTACCCGCGTTTCATCCAATGCCATACAGATCTCCAGTGATAACCAGCGCATGAAAAAACGACTGGCCGAAACAGACCGGGAAATTCAGTTCCTGCAACAGGAAAATGCCAACCTGCAAGACCGCAGCAACCGCGACTGGTTTGTCGTCGGTGCACTGGTGGTGATTGCGAGTATGGTTTTTGGCATTGTACTCACTCGCATACGCTGGAAAAAGAAATCCAGCTGGGGGGATATCTAGGTTCAGGCGAAAGGCTTAACCATTAATACAGTCATCCACCTGACACCCCCACCTTCTCTCATTACCTGACCGCCCCCCACAAAGGGGCTATTTCATCAGCCCTGAAACAATCTTTTGCAGTAAATTTTTCATCATTCCCACTAGCATGGGGATTTTTACATAACGATGTCTATACTATTAAGAATCGTTTACAAAAATATTTCAGGGGCCAACGCGTGAATGAAACAGTCGCAGTACTACTCATGTGGATTAATCTCAATACCAGCATGATCCCTCCTGATGAGGCCCCGAACCTGGTATTCACCGAGGCTCACAACATGTGTATGCAGTATGGCATCAACAACAAGAATCAATGCAGGAACATGCGACTCGCCGGTTTTTATAATCGACACAATACAATCTATTTACCTGTTGATTTCGACAGGCGATCACAGGCCCATCAATCAAAATTACTGCATGAGCTGATTCATTATGTTCAATGGAAAAATGGCCTTGGACAAGGTTGCAGAGGAAAACTCGAGGCACAGGCCTATCGGTTGCAGGACAAATGGCTGCTACAGAGGAATCAGGTCGCCAGGAGCGACGAATTTACCGTAATGATGCTGGAAGCAGCCTGCGAAGAGACCTGATATCCAGACAAGCATTTACTCTCTGCAACAACTTCGATTGGAACAACCCGTCAGGTATTTTACCAAGCACAGGGATTACCTGTGATTTCAAACAGCTTAGCGACTTTTATCGAGTGCAGCCTCTTCCATTTTCTCAAGGCTGATATGACGTACATCCTTACCCTTGACCAGGTAGATAACATATTCGGCAATATTGCGTGAATGATCACCGATACGCTCCAGCGCACGGGACGCCCACATCACGTCAAGTGACTGCGCAATCGAACGCGGGTCTTCCATCATGTGGGTGATGCGTTGACGCATTATGGATTCATACTGATGATCCGCATTTGCATCTTCATGCGCAACCTGCAAGGCAACCTCGGCATCCATTCGTGCGAAAGCGTCCAGGGCCTTGTGTAGCATCTCCTTTACGAGGTTACCCATGCTCTGTAATTCAAGGTAATTATTTTTGGGCCTTTCCTTGTCGGCAAGTCGAATGCCCATGTGCGCTACTTTCTCAGCCTGGTCTCCAATTCGCTCAAGATCGGTAATGGTTTTAATAACAGCAACGATCAGCCTCAGATCACTGGCTGCCGGCTGACGTCTGGCCAACACCTGCGTACACTCTTCATCAATATTAACTTCCAGTGCATTCACCTGGTAATCGGTGGTTATGACCTGGTCTGCCAGTTCCGGGTCAGCATCTACCAGCGATAAAACTGCATCTGCTATCTGCTTTTCAACCAGTCCACCCATGGCCAAAACGCGATTGCGAAGCTCTTCCAGTTCAGCATTGTATTGTTGTGAAATGTGATGCCCAATGCCACTCTTATCCATAATATTAACCTCTTTAGCCGTATCGACCGGTAATGTAATCTTCCGTCTGTTTCATACCCGGGTTGGTAAAAATCGTATTGGTGTCGCCATATTCGACCAGGTCCCCCATGTACATAAATGCAGTATAGTCAGAAACACGTGCAGCTTGCTGCATATTATGGGTCACTATCACTATAGTGTAGTCTGATTTTAGCTCGTATATGAGCTCTTCAATCTTCAGGGTAGAGATGGGATCCAGTGCCGAGGCCGGCTCATCCAGTAACATCACCTCAGGCTCAATGGCTATCGAACGCGCTATAACCAGACGTTGTTGCTGACCACCGGACATACCCATCGCACTTTCATGTAAACGATCTTTTACCTCATCCCACAAAGCGGCACCCTTAAGTGCTTTTTCTACCGCTTCGTCAAGTATACGACGAGTATTTATACCTTGTATACGCAACCCATAGGCAACATTTTCATAAATGGATTTCGGAAACGGGTTGGGCTTCTGAAAAACCATGCCTACCCGTCGGCGCAAATCAGCAACATTCACGCCCTTGTTAAAGATATTTTCGTCTTGCAGCTCTATTGAACCATCTATCCTGACGCCATCAATCAGGTCATTCATGCGATTAAAGCATCTGAGCAGGGTAGACTTGCCACAACCACTGGGACCAATAAATGCAGTCACACGATTTTTCGGGATTTTAATTGAAATATTTTTCAGCGCCTGACTATCACCATAATACAGATTGAGATCAGACACCTTCAACGAGATCTCTTCTTCATCTATATTCAGTCGCTGACGCTCTCTTTGCAGGTCATCAAGATTGATGCCATGTGTTATTCCTTTGTCTGCATTCATAACAGTTACTCTTTACCCGGGTTTAATGTTCCAGACTACGATATTTTTCACGTAATCGATTACGAATTGCGATCGCAGCCAGATTCAAAACAATAATGACCAAAACCAGCAGTAATGCGGTTGCATACACAAGCGGTCTTGCCGCTTCAATATTCGGACTCTGGAAGCCTACATCATATATATGGAAACCAAGATGCATAAACTTACGCTCCAGATGGAGGAAAGGAGCATTCCAGTCCAGCGGCATGGAGGGAGCCAGTTTAACGACGCCAACCAGCATAAGGGGCGCCACCTCACCCGCCGCACGTGCCACGGCGAGAATCAATCCAGTCATCATCGCCGGGCTGGCCATGGGTAGTACCGTTCGCCACAGTGTTTCTGCTTTGGTTGCACCCAGTGCCAGACTGCCTTCGCGTACCGCACGTGGTACACGCGACAAACCTTCTTCAGTAGAAACAATCACCACCGGCAACGTCATCAGCGCCAGTGTTAATGACGCCCACATGATACCACCTGTACCAAAAGTGGGTGCAGGCAAGGCCTCCGGGAAAAACAGCTCATCGATACTGCCACCCAGAAAATAGACAAAGAACCCCAGACCAAAAACACCATACACAATAGATGGCACGCCAGCGAGATTGTTTACGGCAATGCGTATCGTACGCGTCAAAGGCCCCTGTTTTGCGTACTCGCGCAAGTAGACAGCAGCAATGACTCCCAATGGTGTTACCAGCACTGCCATGATCAGTACCATTAGAATGGTGCCGAATATCGTCGGGAAGATACCGCCCTCTGTATTTGCCTCGCGTGGATCATCAGAAACAAACTCCCAGACCTTTTCAGCATAATGACCCAGTTTGCCTGTTATACCCATTACATTGGGCTGAAATGCTCTCACTACCTTGGATACAGACTGTTCGATTTTTTTACCGTCCATGACTTCAAAGACGTAAGTGTCTCGTTGCATTTCCCTGTAAAGTTCAGTCAGCTTTTCTTCCAGTTTACTGTATTTTTCTTTCAGCTCCTGCTCTTGTTCTTTTATGCCACCAAAGACCTGCGGATCAGTTACACCATCCAGCTCCAACCTGCGCCTGTCAAGACGCAGCTTTTCCAGCTCGTAGTTAATTGCACCAATATCACCCTTTTCAAGATCACGGGTCTGTTTATGCAGACCAACAACCCTTTGTATGCTTTCCTGTAGTTTCGGCCAGGCCTGTTCGCCCTCGGCAACGACCTTGCCATTCTGTTTTAAAGCCAGTACGCGGCCGTATTGATTTCCCCATTCTCGACGCTCAACAACAACCAGGTCACCGGGTGTTTCCTGGGCAATAAAGTTTGCCGCCAGCACCCAGCGAAAATCAGCACCCGTCACATCACGGTTGCCGGTTTTCAACAAATAGCGCGTAACGTACTCATCATTGGTTTCAATTTTGATTCCGGCATCCCGAATACGCTGCACTGGTACTTTTTCTTCATCGTATATCTCGCCTACCAGGTTCTGCTGTTTACCCTCTGCCGACTTATGTTTGATCTCAATTACATCATTAGGCCAGAAATACACCATGCCTTTTACCGTGACCAGGCCCAGCACACCGACAACCATTAATATACTGATACTCACAGCACCGGCAGTCATCCAGATCCAGGGGTTACCACTTTTTACCCATTGCTTGATCATTCTATCGGCCCCTACAAATTACTGTATTTTTGCCGCAAACGCTGGCGCACCAGCTCGGCGATCGTATTGACAAAAAAGGTAAAGGCAAACAGAACCAGACCCGCCAGAAACAAAACCCGGTAGTGCGTACTATCAACTTCTGACTCAGGCAACTCGACGGCGATATTCGCTGACAGGGTACGCAGTCCTTCAAACGGACTGAAGTCCATGACCGGTGTATTGCCCGTTGCCATGAGCACAATCATGGTTTCACCAACAGCACGGCCGAAACCGATCATGACACCGGAGAAAATACCTGGACTGGCGCTGGGTAATACAATTCTCATCAAGGTTTGCCAGCTTGTGGCGCCCATTGCCAGTGAACCGTTACTAAGATGTTTCGGCACACCGAATATCGCATCCTCGGCGATCGAAAAAATGGTCGGGATTACGGCAAATCCCATTGCCAGACCAACTACGACAGCATTACGTTGATCGAAACCGATACCCATATCATTGGTCAACCAGGAGCGCATATCACCGCCAAACCACCATTGTTCCATTGTCGGACTCAAATTCAGCGCCAGCCAGGACAAGACGGCGACAACCGGTAACAGTAACGCAGCCTCCCAACCTTCCGGAACGGTGTGGCGTATATTTGAGGGAAGCTTCTCCCAGGAAAAAGAGGCGACCAGTATACCCAGCGGCAAAATCAGCAGCATGGTAAAAATACCTGGCAAGTGGCTTTCCACGAATGGAGCGAGCCACAGGCCGGCCAGGAAGCCCAGTATAACCGTCGGCAGGGCCTCCATGATCTCGATCGTGGGCTTGACCACCTTGCGCATTCGTGGGCGCATGAATTGTGCGGTATATAAGGCTCCGAATATTGACAACGGGATTGCAATTAGCATGGCATAGAAGGCGGCCTTCATGGTACCGAATGTAATCGGTGTCAGGCTGAACTTGGGTTCAAAATCATCCGATGCTGCCGATGATTGCCATATATACTCGGGCTTGGAATAGCTTTCATACCAGACCTTACCCCATAATGATTGCCAGGAAATCTCGGGGTGCTCATTATTGAACCGGACAAACTGCATCTGCCCCTGGTCATTGACGAGCAACGCGGCATTGGCCCGCGGCGCCATGCCGGCATGTATCAGGCCGCTATCACTTACCTTTTCAACCAGCAACGTGCGATGGGCCGTACTGTGAAACAGGCCTGCGTACCCCTTGTCATCAACTGCCAAGAAACCCTTACGCCCTGGCTCGATGGCGATATCGGTAATCGCCCCCTGCATTTCGCTAACGAACTGACGCAATCGCTTCAGGCGTGGCTTGTGGAATTCATCCGGCACGATCGCCCACTGACTGATCGTACCTGCATTGTCGCCCACAAGAATGGAAAGGTCGCCTGTCAGAAACCTGACCGTGGTCACAGTCTGGTTGGCAGTCAATTGCAGTTGCTGCACCTGCCTCGGCGTTGACTTGTCTGTAACATCATAAAAACTTAATTCGCCCTGTTTTGATATCAGGTACAGGTTTCGCTGGTTCTTGTCGAGCAGCATGAAATCAACCGCGTGGGCAGGTAACGGCACTGTATAGTGGCTCATCTCAACGCTGACCTCGTCATCCAGCAGCGAAGTTTGCTTGCTCATGTGAACCATTAGCAGACGCTTGTCTGCCGTCTGGGCTATCAACGTCGCCTCATCCTCGGCATCCTGATAGGCCAGATTGATCAATGCCTGCTCCTGGAAGTCCACGGCGATATGGGCTTCGCCCAGCGGGTATTCGATACCCGGGCTAATCAGGCGCTTATCCTCGGGGTAGGTGACATCGTATTTATGCTTGACGGCGATCACATGACCATTGGACAGACCGTATGCTACGGAGGAACTGCCAAAACTGCTCGCACTAAAACTGCTGACCTTGACATCCTCTGCAATCAACAGCTGTTCGGTACGGACCGTTTCACCCGTGACCGTATCGAAAAACCGGACCATTGCCCTGTTTGAAAAAACAGCACCGATTTCTGTCTGCTCTTCCATGGCCAATGACAATACACCCTGCTTTTCAGCGACATTGTATTCGGCCTGCTTTTGTTGGTTAGCGGGCTCGAAAAGCGGGAAGACAACGAAAAGAAAATAAAAGAAAATCAATGCGATAGCGAATATAACGAAAATCCCCCCTACACCGACCACATAACTGGCTAGCTTGTCCTTGAACATGCGTTTGCGACGCAATCGACCTGTATCTGAAATCAGCTGGGGCATGGAAAGAGTACCGCTTTAATTTATTAGTTGCTTATAGTAAAACCGAATTATGAAGGTTTTATTACAAAATTGTAACAATCGCAAAAAAATGCCCATGATAGGGCATAACTTATTGATTATAAATAAGTAAGGCAGAGACCGTCCATGGCCTGCCACCTAAACTCATGTGCGCTCTAGAACTTGTATTCCATACCGACAGAGAAGGAATTTGGAGTACCGCCTAAAGCTGTTTTCACTTCATCACCATGTCCACCATCTACAGCCTGGTATTGGGCGTTGGTGTCATTGTCTGTCTGCGCGTAGACAGCGTAGATCTTGGTCTTTTTATCCAGCTTCTTGTACAGACCAACACCGACCTTGGTAGCGCCACTATTTGCTACGCCTTTGTAGTCATCGGCTATCAGAACCTGACCACGGATATCCAGGCCTTTGCTCAGCTTGAATACGCCGTTTACACCATAGACCGAACGGTCCAGATCTGCGTTTGCTGATGCTGATATATCTTCATAGATAACACCGACTTTTCCAAAATCACCTTTGTATCCACCCATAATGCGGAAACCGTCTGTAGCTGAGCCCTTCAGCATGTCCCAGTCTTCGAAGGCCGCACCAAAATAAAACGGTGAATTCTTACTCTTGTAAAGAACGCCCACGCTGAACATAGCGAGATCATTATTGTCCGGTGAAGTCGCTGAAGAATCACCCGCATCAGTCGCATACATTGCCATAACCTTTGCACCGGCAATCTTATTAGACCACATCAGGGCATTCCTGCCACGTTGGTTCATAGTGTTACCACCCGTTGCACCGGCACCCAACACAGCACGACGCTCACCAACGCTATCACCAAACACACCCCACTTACTGCCTACAGTCTTGAATGGTGTATCGTGATGACCGACAATGACTTGACCAAAACTGCCCTTAAGGCCAACGTAGGAATTACGCGTTGCAAATGTACCGCCGGTACCTGAAATATTAACGCCTTGTTCCAACTTGTAAACGACACTAAGTCCACTGTCGCCAATTTTGTGTTTTCCCTTAACGCCGAAACGTGAAGAGTTTTCAGAGACACTGATATCTTCCTTGGCAGTAACGGATGGGTCATCCCTGTCACTGGCATCAATCGAAACATGCAGCTTGCCATAAATCTCAAGTTTGTCACCCAACACCTTGGCGGCGTCAGCAGTAACAGGTAATGCCAGTGCAGCGACAACTGAAGTGGCGATCATATTTTTTTTCATTTAAGTCTCCTCAGACTGATCTAATTAAAAACCGGACAAAAGGAAACTTTTACCGGTCTATTTAAAATGAGACTGAGAGGATAAAATTGAATTGTTAAGCAACGATTACAGTTATGTGAATGAAATATTAAATCTACACAACGTTGTACGGTAGCAACAATCAGCAGATACTATCAGGGCAAGCATACCTTCATTTATTTCAATACTATAACTCCGTACTGCACTCCAATCCTTTTTACTTTAGATACTCGCTACAACACGATCCTACTGGTCTTCTGTGAACCAAAAAAAAACCCCGCAACGCGGGGCTTTTTTATACAAGTGAAATAGTTTCTTATTTCAGCTTGGACAGGTACTTCTCGGCAACCTTTGCAGGTAATGGGATGTAACCATCTTTCACAACAACCTGCTGGCCAACCTTGGACAGAACAAGCTTCATGAATTCCATTTCCAGTGGACCCAGGGCCTGGTTAGGCTTCTTGTTAACATAAACGTACAGGAAGCGTGACAGCGGGTAAGTTCCCTTCAGTGCATTCTCAGTTGTCGCCGCAACCAATTTACCACCTGGTTTTTTGGATAACGGTACAGCCTTAACACTTGAAGTCTTGTAACCGATTCCTGAATAGCCAATACCGTTGATTGAAGTACCAACAGACTGTACAACAGATGCAGAACCCGGTTGCTCATTCACATTACTCTTGTAATCTCCTTTACACAGGGCATGCTTCTTGAAGTAACCATAGGTACCCGATACCGAGTTACGACCAAAGATCTGGATGTCACGATTTTTCCATGCACCTGTCAGGCCAAAATCACCCCACTTGCTAATGTCTGATTTGTAACCACACTTACGTGTAACGGAAAATGCAGCATCAACCTGGGGGATCGTCATACCTTTGACCGGGTTATCCTTGTGTACATAGACAGCCAGCGCATCTATTGCTACCGGAATAGCCGTCGGCTTGTAATTATGTTTTTTCTCAAATGCAGCCAGTTCCTTGCTTTTCATCTTACGACTCATCGGACCCAGGTTTGACGTACCTTCGCTCAATGCAGGAGGAGCAGTAGAGGAACCAGCTGCCTGAATCTGGATGTTAACATTAGGGTACTGACGCTTGAACTCTTCGGCCCAAAGTGTCATCAGGTTAGCCAGTGTATCTGAACCAACGCTGGAAATACTGCCGGAAACACCACTTACGCGTTTGTAGTCGGCCAGTTTCGGGTCAACGCCACCAGCCTGAACACTGCTTGCCAGTGTTGCTGCGGCGACCAGACCGGCAAGACCTAATATTTTGCTATGCTTCATTTCATTCTCCAAAAAAGTATTTTAATGTGTTGCCTGTAAGCTCTGTACATCTGGAACTGTCGAAATTCTGTTTCATCAGCATGACAAGGATATGTAATTAATATGACACATTTATGACAAGAATAACCCTGATCAAACAACTGAGTGCTACTAGAGTCGGTGCAACTCTTTAAATTGTGCAATCAAATCAACAGGTTTCTTTTTCTTGTTGCCCTTATTCAATACATAAACAACGGTTTTGCCATCAGGTCCTGCACCAATCTGTGTGTAGCGGTATGCCGCCTCACCGACTTTTTTCACTGCCACCAGGTCTTTCCATGTGCTGAATACGTAGTAGCGGCCATGCAGCAGCATTTCACCATAAAATGGTCCAGATGGGACTAATTTGCCATCAAACATTTCGACAGATTTGATACCGCTACGTTTTTTCTTGTCTTTTTTAGTCAAACCAAAAACAACTGATTCCCCATTCGGGCCCGCACCGATACGTGTCAGTCTGTACGAGGTTTCTCCCAAAGACAGGAACGACAAATAGGTTTTGCTATCATCAAACACGTTGATTCGACCATCATGATGCGCTTCAAAATAGACCAGCTTGGCCGCAACATCGTTAGTTGAAGCCTTGTCAGTCTTTACCTGCTGAGTCGAATTACAGGCAGACAAGCCGGTTGCTATGACGGCTATCAGGATAGTTTGTAATAATTTTCTCATTTCTGTACTCCAGTACCATTCAAAGTTTTTATATCGATGCGCAATTTAACAAATGTTTTTGACAGAATTATTTCAATAAAAAAAGACCGCCGGGGCGGTCTTAAAGCGCTGCTGCTAGAGATTTGCGATTAATCGTCCTGATCTTTATTTTTCGTCCTGAAATCGGGTTGGTATTCATGGCAGACAGTTCTGCAGGTCTCGCATCATACTGCACAATAAAAAATGCAGCTTCACCATCGGCTCTTCGTACAATCTTTGTTTAACTGGAAAATCAAGGCTACTTAATCGTAATGACAGCAACATGACTGCATTATGAAGTTTTGATGACTTTACCTCGATAGAAACAATCAGACAGTTGTCATAAATGATTAACAATTACTTAATCAGATTTAAATATATAGACAGGACACTCCTGTAAACAACCAACAGGAAGTTCCTCTTGAATATACTCTTCATAACCGATGTTTATTTCCCTCGTATCAACGGGGTGTCCACTTCCATTAAAACGTTTCGCGAGCAATTTATGCAGGCCGGCCATCGCGTAGTACTCATTGCGCCAGACTATATTAATAATGGCGAAGACGATGCAGATATAATCAGGGTACCCTCCAGACGAATTATTTTTGATCCGGAAGACAAGCTTATGCGACTGTCATCAATAAAAGGACTGACAGGCCGCTTGCGGGAAATAAGTTTTGATCTGATTCATATCCAGACGCCTTTCATTGCGCATTATGGCGGCGTGTACCTTTCCGAGCGGTTTAATATCCCACGTATCGAAACCTATCATACTTTTTTTGAAGAATATTTTTATAACTACATCCCCCTGGTGTCTAAAAAATGGTTAAAACAACTTGCACGGCGGTTTACTGTCAAGCAATGCAATAACGTCGACCAGGTCATTGTTCCCTCAACTGCAATGAAGGAAGTTTTACATGACTATGGTGTCACCACAAAAGTAACCATCCTGCCAACCGGAATTGAACCAGAGCAATTTGACTCAGGCAATGGCCCGCTATTCAGGGTGAAATATGGTATTAAACATGATCGCCCGGTACTGACACATATTGGGCGTGTCGCACATGAAAAAAATATTGATTTCCTGATCAGGATGCTGACACATGTCTGGCATGAAATACCTGATATTTTACTGATCATTGCCGGTGAAGGCCCCGCTGAAAGCAAACTGAAAAAACTGGTTGTTCGGCTTGGTTTAAAGGAAAACGTGCTTTTCGTTGGTTATCAATCAAGAAATAGTGATCTCAAGGACTGTTATTGCAGTGGTGACGTCTTTGTTTTTTCATCAAGAACAGAGACCCAGGGACTCGTCCTGCTGGAAGCTATGGCGCTGGGCGTGCCCGTGGTATCCACGGCCAAAATGGGCACGCGCGATATCCTTGAGGCAGAGACCGGTGCCTTAGTTGCCGAAGAAAGTGAAAGTAAATTTGCCCGCAAAGTAATTAAACTATTAGACAATGACATACTCAGAAAACGTCTTGCCAAAGAAGCAAAAGTATATGCACAACAATGGTCTGCCGATATCCATGCTAACCAGATGCTTGAACAATATAACGCACTCTGCGAAGAACAAGCGCAACTTCCTGGCAAACAGGTTTATCAAACCCCTGCCACCTGAAATAGAAATCAGGCTTTAGCCTGGTGGCGAATTAATCGGGGCAAGATGTTTGAGAAAATGTTGCGTACATTCACGCCATGAATGTTGCAATGCATACTCACGTGCCTTGTTACTATCCAGTTCAAGTGCAGCAAGCACAGCCTTATCCAGCTCTACATCAAGCGCGCCGGTTTCACCATTTACGACTACATCAACAGGCCCGGTCACCGGATAGGCTGCAACGGGTACCCCGCACGCCATGGCTTCCAGCATGACCAGTCCGAACGTGTCAGTTTTACTTGGAAAAACAAACACATTTGCATCTGCAATCGCGTTCGCCAACTCCTGTCCGAATTTATAACCTGCAAAATGGACATCAGGATATCGCTTGCGCAATTTCAGCATATCCGGACCGTCACCAATGATTACTTTACTACCCGCTAATTCTAGGCTCAGGAATGAATCAAGGTTCTTTTCAACAGCAACCCTGCCTACATAGAGCATTACCGGATGTTCGCGGCTACCCGATTTGGACTCACATGGCTTAAACAGTTCGGTATCCACACCCCTGGACCAGATTTTAATGTTACTGAATTTCCACTTTTCCAATCTCTTGCGTTGTGACTCGGTAGGCACCATGGTACGCACCGAAGCAGCATGAAACCATCGCAACAAGCGGTATGAGATAGACAAGGGTACAGGAAATCGCAAACGGACATATTCAGGAAACTGTGTATGGTATGACGTAGTGAAGGGCAATTTATTTCGCTGACAATATGCCCTGACAGCCAGACCTATTGGCCCTTCTGTTGCTATATGAATGGCTTCGGGGACAAACTCGTCGAGCATACGCCGTATTTTCCGACCCGGAAAGAGCGACAACCTTATTTCATTGTAGGTCGGTAGTGGAATGGTTTTAAATGGTTCAGGTGTTAGATACAAAACCTCATGACCTTGCGCTCGCAACTCATCACCTGTCATGGTCAACGTCTTGACCACGCCATTGGTTTGCGGATACCAGGCATCCGTTGCGATTACGATCCTCATGCAATCTGCTGGTGAGCACCTTCGGTTTCTGCCGGGTCAGTAATTAATGTATGCACATTATCAGACCAGTGCAGCACTTCCAGTGACCCATTTTTTGTTTCTACCATAGCCGTGCAGCTTTCAACCCAGTCACCGTCATTACAATACAGCACATCATTGATATAACTGATTTCTGCATGATGTATATGGCCACAAACAAGCCCGTCTACATTGCGCTTGTCTGCCTCGTGCGCAACTGCTTGCTCGAAATTACTAATGACATTAACAGCATTTTTTACCTTATGCTTCAGGTACGCCGAAATAGACCAATAGGGGAAACCGAACTTACGTCTGAAAATATTCACCCATCGATTCAGGTACAACAGAAAATCATAAGCTGTATCACCCAGGTAACCAATCAAGCGACTGCACCTGATTACACTGTCGAATTCATCACCATGCAACATCAATAACCGCCTACCATCTATGGTTTCATGAATATAGTCATTGTGTATTTCAACATTACCAAATGACAGCCCATTGTAATCACGTAACATTTCGTCATGGTTGCCGGGGATATAGATAACTTTGGTGCCGTGCTTGGCTTTTCCCAGGATTGTCCTGATGACATTATTATGAGACTGCGGCCAGTACAATTTTCGCCTTTTCAGTGACCATATATCTATAATGTCACCTACCAGATACAAATACTCACATTCGGTGGACCTCAGAAAATCCAGCAGGTACTCGGCTTTGCACCCACGGTACCCCAGGTGTATATCCGATATCCAGATTGAACGATAATGAAGTGTCGACATTCTGCTGACTGTATCCATAGGTTTATTCCCCGGAGGCAAAAATCAGCTTACTAGTCTATAAATATTTCATGACAGTAAAACGAGGTTTTTTTTAATTATTTGTGACAACAAAACACGAAAAAGACACATTAAACTGCAGCGCGGCAAACATTGCGCCAGTAAGCGAGGTATGATTGCGCCTGTTCCTTACCCATATATTTTGACAGCACTTTCTCATCAATATTTCTCAGGTCTACCCGCATCAGTCCATCGACACAATCGCTGAACTCATGATCAATATTAAACCCCAGCATTTGCCCACCCAACTTCATATATTGCCTGATCAGTACTGGCACGCCCTTTTCATCCTCCTCGAAAGAAGATATCAACGCAGACAACCCTTCTATCGATTTATCATTGAAATTCGGCATGGCCATATTATTTAACTTTTTATTCTTGTATGGATTCCGCGGTTTGACGCGCCGGGCGATAACAGGATCATACATATTATGCTTGAGAAAATTAATCAGAAGCTCGCGCGAAGTACTGCTGTATTCCTTACTGATACTGACAACACCAAACAGAATAAACATGTCGCATCCTACAGGGCCCAGGCAACCGCTGCTTTTGCACGACAACAATAGTCTGCATTCTGCAGAATTAATACAAGAAGTTATTTAATGCTGGAAACCAGCTTACAGTACAGGAGGTGTTATTATAAAAAATCAGGCCACTTCTTTTTCAATAACCAGCGACATCGGGAAGTAGCAACGAAAGATACTACCTTTATCCAGTTCGCTTTCTACTTCAAGCTTGCCGTCATGGCGATTTAGAATATGCTTTACGATAGCCAGGCCCAGACCCGTACCACCTGTCTCACGTGATCGCCCCACATCCACCCGGTAAAATCGCTCGGTCAACCTTGGCAAGTGCTGCGGAGCAATACCGGGACCATTATCTTCAACTTCAAACCAGGCTCCTTGCTCGTCTGCAAACCAGCGCACGTTGATTACTCCGCCTTCGGGTGTGTACTTCACGGCATTATAGATAAGATTGGAAAAAACACTGACAATTTCTTCATGATTGGCATACAACCACAGGATTCGGTCCGTTTTCAGGTTGATGGTATGACGCCCCATACTCAACACTTCAGCATCTTCACGAATCATTTCCAGCACAGCGGGCACATCAACCTGTTGCCTCTTGTGTTCACTGTCATCTGTCTCCATTCGTGAAATCAACAACAGGTCGGTGACAATGTTCTGCATGCGTATCGTTTGCTGCATCATCGAACTCATGATTTTATTATGCTCGCCGGCCCACTCGTCTTCGCTGTCCAGCATTGTTTCCAGGTAACCCGAGATGACTGTCAGAGGGGTTCGCAGCTCATGTGAAACGTTGGCAATAAAATCCTTGCGCATTTGTTCAAGCCTGTGCAGTCGCGTAATATCGCGCACCATTAACAGACGCTGGTTATTACCGTAAGGTACGATTTGCATGGATAATTTAACGGATTCATCCAGCAATGACTGCATGCGTAACGGTTCGCTGTAATCAGCGCGATTAAAATATTGAACAAAATCAGGATTACGTATCAGGTTTGTTATCTGTTGCCCGGTATCTTGCGGGCTTTTCAGGCGTAGGATTTCGGCCGCTTTTTTGTTCCAGTTTTCTATTGTGCCTGTTGAACTCAGGACGACGGCCGCATCCGGCAGGGCATTGGTCGATTCGCGAAACCGGTTAACCATGGTCGCCAGGCGTTTCTTGCGACGACGATTACGCTGTTGCAGGCGATACAACTGGTAATAGATGTTGGACCAGGCACCATCGGCCATCTCGGGGATGCCCGTACGTTTGCCCTGCAACCACAGATCCAGGCGATACAGATGGTACATATGCCATACCAGGTAGGACGAGACAACAATCAGCAAGGACCAGGCAAGCTGACCCGAAACCAGACCAATGGCCAGCCCTATCAGTAGCCAAGCTATCAGACGCCAAACTTCACTGGACCAGGATTTATTCAATCGTTTATTCCTGTACTGAAAAGCGGTATCCCGCACCCCTTACTGTTTGTATCAGTTTATCGTACCCATACATAGAAAGCTCTTTACGTAGACGCCTGATATGTACATCAACAGTACGTTCCTCAATATAGACATTTTGCCCCCAGACCCTGTCCAGCAGCTGCGAGCGGGTATAAACCCTTTCAGGGTGCCCCATAAAGAACTGCAACAACCTGAATTCGGTTGGCCCGAGATGAATATTCTCTCCTTCCGACTGAACCCGGTGCGTTACCGGGTCAAGTTCCAGCCCTGATACCGTAATAGCATCTTTTTCCACCAATGGTTCACTTCGGCGCAATACGGCATTAATACGCGCTATCAGTTCACGTGGCGAAAACGGCTTGGTCACATAATCATCGACGCCCACCTCAAAACCCTTAAGCTTGTCGCTTTCCTCAACTCGGGCAGTAAGCATAATAATAGGGATAGCGCGCGTTAACTCTTCGCGCTTCAGGCGCCTAGCCAGATCTACGCCGCTGATATCTGGCAACATCCAGTCAAGCAAGATCAGATCAGGCTGTCGATCAGCGATGAAATTCATCGCTTCCATCGAGTCATGCGCCAGGGTAATCCCGAAACCTGTGCGTTTGATGGCAAACTCTACCATATCCAGTATGGCGGGCTCATCATCTACAACAAGTATGTTTTTTTCTTCAGACATAGCAATTGCCATAAAAAATTAATATTTCGGCATTTTAAGTGCAATATTATTACATTTGTATGACAAACCAAAAAGATTTACAGACATTGACCGTAACCGCACCACAGCGTCATCTTACCGTCTGTTTGCTAACTAATGCGGCTGACTTAGACTGATCAGAAGCTAAATTCCCCTCGATCAGGTCTTTCTGTGTAACAAGCTGCTCATATAAATACCCCATAAGCGCCTTAACCCTCGCCGTGTAACGCAGATCAGGATGTGTTAGCAACCACATCTCCAGTACCATTTCTTCGGGCGGCTCTATTACGCGCACCAGGTCTTTATCGCCATCACCCAGAAAACAGGGTAACGGTGCAACACCCAGACCTTCCCTGGCGGCATTGACGATCGCCATTGTGCTGTTACTGGTCAGTACTACCTGCCGCTCAGGCTGTCCAAATTTCTTCCAGGTGGCCGCGGGGAACCAGTCACGACTGTCTTCCGTCATGACCCAGCTATAGGTTTCCATACCCCCACGGGCATGCTTTTCCAGGTATTGTTTTGTCGCATAGAAACCAAAGCGAAACTGGCAGATACGCTTGCCGATAGTGGTATCCGGTGGTCTCGAAGTTACGCGGACAGCCAGGTCGGCTTCACGCCTGGCGAGCTGCAAACGGCTCCCTGTCGCAATCAAATCGATATGGATATTCGGATGCAGTTCACAGAAGCGTGCAATGGGTTGGGACAGCAATCTCAATGACACACCCTCGGGGGCCGTGACACGTATCCCCCCTTGCAGGCGCAAATCCTTGCCAACCAGTTCACGCGCCAGATCGCTTACCTGTGTTTCGACTTTCTCGGCCGCCGTCATGGCCAGTTCGCCAGCATCAGTCAACCGGTAGCCTTGTTGCAGACGCTCGAAGAAGCGTACATCGAGCTTTTTTTCGATTGCATTAATGCGCCTGAACACGGTGCTGTGATTCAGCCCAAGCGACCGGGCTGCCCCGGAAAGCGTGCCTGCCCTGCCTATCGCCAATATCACCTTCAGATCATCCCATTCCATACCTTATACCCATGACCATTTATTCGCATTGTGCGTAATTGCAAACCTATTTTGCATATTTTGGTAATTTTTTTGCAGAATAAAACAGATTAAGCTCGGTATCAAGATCAAAACAACGACAAAAATCAAATTACGGAGCCAATCAAAATGCAGTCTTCATCCCTTAAAAAAATACTGATGACAGGCCTCATTGGCCTGATATTTCTGACCTCTTCCACGTACGCAGCACCGGATTATGCTCGTGAAAAGCGTTGGGCCAACGAGGTAACTCCGGAATTGATTTTCAGTGATGAGATCTACCTGAAACAACAGAATGGCCATCAGTTTCTCGGCCTGCTGGCCGAGGCCGAAAAGTCACATCTGGCCATCATCGTCGTTCACGGCATGGGGCTGCACCCCGACTGGGGAATAATCGGTATGTTACGCAGAGGGTTGTATGACGCCGGTTATTCAACCCTCTCCATACAAATGCCCGTGCTGGCTGCCAATGCCTCCTATAAGGCGTATCCCTCACTGTTTCCGGATGCAGTAGAGCGTTTGCGACTGGCCGCCGCGTTTCTTCGAACGAAGGGGCACAGGAAAATCGTGATCGTTTCACATAGCAATGGTTCACGCATGAGCAGAGTGTATATGCGAAACAACCCACAGGCCATCGCCGCCTGGGTGGCCCTTAGCCTGACACAAAATGACACCTTTCAAGGCATAAGGGCTCCGGTGCTGGACCTGTATGGTGAGCACGACTTGCCACATGTTTTAACGGCTGTCGATAAGCGCAAACAATCCCTGTTGAATAAACACTCTGAGCAAAAACGCATCAGCGATGCGGATCATTTTTTTGCAGGCACCGAGAAGGCCATGCGCGATGCTGTTAAGAATTTCCTGAAAAAAATCAGATAAAGCATGCAACAGGATACTGCCATTAAATGTCATGATACGGATTCGCCAGACACTGCCGTGAAGGTATGGCACTGGTTACTGGCAGGCGCCATTACCTTCAGCTACGCCACTGCTGAATTGGGTTATGAATGGTTATACTGGCACATCCATAGCGGCATCCTGATACTGTCACTCCTTGTCTTTCGGCTCTATTGGGGGCTTACGGGCCCCGCTAACTCACGCTTCCAGCTAACCGTTCCTGGATTATTAAGGCAGAACAAAGCCCGCAAACGGGCCACCCATAGCAATATTGCTGCAATAGTGCTTTTATGTCTGGTGCTGGCACAAGCAATCAGCGGATTATTTTCCGTTGATGACGTCATTGATATCACCGGTCCATTTTATAGTCTGGCCAGCCAGCCTTTCAACGAAGCCATGACCGCCTACCACCATGACCTGTCCATCGCCTTGATATGGATGATTGTCCTGCATCTGGCCGCAATCAGTTTTTACTTTTTCCTGCTAGATAAAGATCTGCTGTCACCGATGTTATGCCGTAAGCACGAACGACTGGACAACAAATATGTTACAGACCTGATCACTGCGATATTTTTAGCCATAACCATGTTTACTGGAATCGAAAGCGGAATTTTTGTGCACCTATTGCAACAGGTATCAATTTAATCCAGCCCAATCGGGTTGGTCTATACGGGAGAAAAAACATGAAGAAAAAAATAGTACCGCTATTAATTTTTACAAGCCTGACAAGTGCCGGGCTTTGCTGGGCTCCAACCGCGATGTCACAACAAAAGGCCGAAGACAAAATAAAATTTCGTCAATCCGGTTTTATGTTTATGCGCTGGAACATGGGTATCATTAAAAAAAATGTTATAAAAGCACCGCAGCGCTTTAACAGAGAAAAGGTCATAGCCGCCGCCAGGGTAATCGAGTCAATATCACAATCCGGCATCCAGTCGCTATTTTCCCCAGGTACAGAAACCGGTAAAGGCTGGAAGGAAACTCGCGTCAAAAAGGTCTATTTCAATAACCCGGACAAGGTCAATCAATATACTGTCGATTTAATCAATGAAGCGGAAACACTGGTAGAAGTAAGCAAAAACGGTGATATTGATGACATAAAAAGCCAGTTTAAAACAGTACTGAATACCTGCAAAGGCTGCCATAAATCTTACCGAAAAAAATAGGGCCTATTTAAAAAAAGGGGGAGGCGAGACTGAGTGACATAAAAATTTTCCCACGTCTAAGGTCTACGCCTGCCCTTGTACCTTTACCCTTTGCCTCGCAGTTGCCCCACATCCCTGACCGCACCACGCGAAGCCGATGTGGTCATCGCCGCATAGGCCCACAGGGCATTGGAAACCTGACGGTCGCGGTTGACCGGCTTCCAGGGCTGATCACTGGCCTCCATCTTGCTACGACGATCTGCCAACTCTTCATCACTAATAGCCACGCGTATACCCCGGTTAGGTATATCTATTTCGATGGTATCGCCTTCTTCCACCAGGCCAATTGCTCCGCCTTCGGCTGCCTCCGGTGAAGCATGACCAATAGACAAGCCGGACGTGCCACCAGAAAAACGGCCATCGGTAATTAATGCGCAGGCCTTACCCAGCCCCTTGGATTTCAGGTAACTGGTCGGGTATAACATTTCCTGCATGCCCGGTCCGCCGCGCGGGCCTTCGTAACGAATGACAACAACATCGCCTTCCTTGATCTCGTCAGCCAGTATCGCGGCAACGGCTGCATCCTGGCTTTCAAAAATACGCGCCGGGCCACTGAAGGTCAGGATACTTTCATCCACACCTGCAGTTTTAACCACACAGCCATCCAGGGCGATATTGCCATACAGCACGGCCAGCCCGCCGTCCTTGCTATAAGCATGCTCGATGTCGCGAATACAGCCATCCTCACGATCATCATCCAGGCTTGGCCAACGCTTTTCCTGACTGAATGCAACCTGCGTCGGTACATTGCCAGGCCCGGCCATGAAAAACTTTTTAACATCATCGCTGCTTGTTTGCATAATATCCCACAACTTCAGGGCATTACCGAGACTCTCATTATGAACTGTCGACACATCGGCGTGCAGCAAACCCGCACGATCCAGCTCACCCAGGATCGCCATCACGCCACCGGCACGATGTACGTCTTCCATATGGTATTTCTGGGTAGAAGGCGCCACCTTGCACAAATTAGGCACCTTACGTGACAGACGATCGATATCATCCATTGTGAACGGCACGCCGCCTTCCTGCGCTGCGGCGAGCAGATGCAAGATCGTATTGGTTGAGCCGCCCATGGCAATATCCAGTGACATGGCGTTTTCAAATGCCGCAAAGCTGGCCGTGGAACGGGGTAATACCGACTCGTCATCCTGTTCATAATAACGTTTGGCATTAGCCACAATCAGACGCCCGGCTTCGAGAAACAGGCGTTCACGATCCGCATGCGTTGCCAGGGTACTGCCGTTACCAGGCAGGGACAGACCCAATGCCTCGGTCAGGCAATTCATGGAATTGGCCGTAAACATGCCGGAACAGGAACCACAGGTAGGACAAGCCGAACGTTCCATGGTCATAACATCCTCATCACTGACACTGTCATCGGCAGCCGAGACCATGGCATCAACCAGGTCAAGGTGTACCTCCTTGCCGTCAATGACACTTTTGCCGGACTCCATCGGGCCACCGGAGACAAACACTGCCGGGATATTCAGACGCATGGCTGCATTCAACATACCCGGTGTGATCTTGTCACAGTTTGAAATACACACCAGCGCATCTGCACAGTGTGCATTCACCATATACTCAACGGCATCCGTAATGATTTCGCGCGAGGGCAGTGAATACAACATGCCGCCATGCCCCATGGCAATACCATCATCAACAGCGATGGTATTAAATTCCTTGGCCACACCTCCTGCCTTTTCAATCTCACGTGCAACCAGCTGTCCCATGTCTTTCAGGTGCACATGCCCGGGCACAAACTGGGTAAACGAATTGGCAATGGCAATAATAGGCTTGTCAAAATCATCGTCTTTCATACCGGTCGCACGCCATAACGAGCGCGCACCGGCCATATTTCTGCCGTGGGTGGTGGTTCTGGATCTGTATTCAGGCATTGCTGACCTCTGTCTGTCTGTATATTGGTGTGATTCTAGCAGATTTTGACATTGTGAATGTAAAAAGACGCAAAGACACAGAGGACGCAAAGAACAGCTTCTTTACATTGAAAAATCAGATATAAAACGTTAACTTACATATTCACCTACATTCAGGGCAAGTTTTGAGCAAAGACAGTAATCAAACATCGCAGGACTTCATCAGTTGGTTCCGCAACACATCACCCTATGTGAACGCACATCGGGGGCGTACTTTTGTGCTGGTATTTGGCGGTGAGGCGGTACAGGACAAGCACTTTGAACCGCTGATACACGACATCGCCATCCTCAACAGCCTGGGCATCAAGCTGGTACTGGTACATGGCTCAAGACCACAGATAGACAAGCGATTGAAGCGCGACGGTATCGAGACACATTATGAAAACGGGTTACGCATTACCGACAGCAAGGCGCTGGACAGCGTCAAGGAAGCGGTCGGTTGTGTGCGTGTCGAGATAGAATCACTGCTGTCAATGGGTGTCGCCAATACGCCCATGGCAGGGGCGCAACTGCGTGTGGCCAGCGGTAATTTTGTTACTGCCAAACCACTGGGCATTCGTGATGGTATCGACTACCAGCATACGGGCGAGATCAGGCGCCTGGATACGATGGCAATTCGTGAACGCCTGGACCAGGACAATATTGTACTGCTTTCGCCGTTGGGCTACTCACCGACGGGTGAGGTATTTAACCTGAGCGCCGAGGAAGTGGCGACAACGGCTGCGATCGAACTACAAGCCGACAAGCTGCTGTTCATGCTTGAAGGAGCGGGTTTAAAAGACAGTAAAAAACAACTTGTTCGTGAACTCGCCCCTGCTGCCGCCGACAAGTTGTTGAGTGGCCAACGCAAACTGTCTGATGAGTTGCGGGCACATATCCGCAGCGCCGTGCATGCCTGTCGATTTGGCGTGCGTCGCGCACATTTAATACAACGTAAAACCGATGGCGCGTTGTTGCAGGAACTTTTTACGCGCGACGGTATCGGCACCCTGATCAGCGCGGACAGCTTTGAGGAAATGCGTTGCGCCAGCATTGAAGACATTGGCGGTATTCTCGAGCTTATTAAACCACTGGAACAAAGTGGCGTACTGGTTAAGCGGTCACGTGAGATGCTCGAAGTCGACATAGATCAGTTCACGGTCATCGAACGCGATGGCATGATCATCGGTTGTGCTGCCATGCACACCTATATGAAAGACAAACTCAGTGAATTGTCATGCCTGGTCGTTCACCCTGACTACCAGGGGGATGGCCGTGGTGAACTGATGTTGAAACACATAGAAAAACAGTCTCGCTCTCTGGGCATGGACAGCCTGTTCGTGCTCTCTACGCAGACGTCACACTGGTTCCAGGAAAAGGGCTTTGCAAAATCGGACATAAAAAATCTGCCTGTCAAACGAAAAAGCCTCTACAACTACCAGAGAAAGTCACAAGTTTTCCATAAAAAACTGTAACTTAGAATCCGCCTTGCTACGACATAAAAAAGTAGTATAGAGTTAGGCATTATTTGATGAATCTGCGCATGTTGTATGGTCGATAAATTACACTCACTTGAAATTTATGACCTGGAAAATTATTCCGGGCCTAACCCTATCAGACTGACCGGTCAATTTGTTGTGCGCGGCCCTGAAGGAAGTCAGTATTATATCCTGAATACCACTGAGCCTGTTGAGCTGGACGACCGTAAAGTCGAATATTTCGCCATTCGGCCCCACTATGATGGCGACCCTATCGCCAATGCTATCGACAGTGCCTGTACAGTCGGCATTGCCTTGCCCAACAATGGCACGGTTTTTATGGAAGGCGAAGTCTATGGCTTTAATGACTTTGTGTTCTGGAAAGTAGGCAAAATAAACCCGCACCATTCCTGATAGCTTGCTCGATATACTTCACCTTACCGACCCGCATTTACATGCCGAAGCTGATTTTCCGCTCATGGGCGTGAATACGCGTGAATCCCTTGAGCAGGTAATACAGCATGTGCAAAAGACTAAACGCAATATCGACCTGATATTGATTACCGGCGACCTGACACACGATGAAACAACAAAGGGGTACGAGCGACTCAGGGCCATGCTCGACCCGCTGCAAGTCCCCATTTACCTGCTACCGGGCAATCACGACGTCCCCGCGCTCATGCATGAAACCTTGCCAAGTAAATGGATCAGCCTGCAATCGCAAATCCTGCTGGATCACTGGCAAATCATCATGCTTGATTCAACGATCGAAAACAGCGAATCAGGTCGTCTGAATGAAAACCAGCTACGGTTGCTACACACCAGTCTTGAGCAACATCCCGATTTGCACGCACTGGTCTGCCTGCATCATCAGCCAATAGCCATGGGCAGTGCCTGGCTCGATACCATGCAACTTGAAAACAGCAAAGGGTTCTTTGACATACTCAGTCATCACCCGCAGGTCAAAGCCGTATTGTGGGGACATGTACACCAGGAGTTTTCACGGCAAAGCGGACAAATGCAATTACTTGCATCCCCTTCTACCTGCAAACAGTTTACCCCTTTATCGGAAGAGTATGCCATTGATGAAAACAGGGGGGCCGGTTATCGCTGGCTTTGCCTGTCGAAAGACGGCAGCATCGATACCGAAGTCGTCTGGACCTGATACTGAATACAGTAACGAGATTCAGATAACCATACTGTTGGCACCAAGACGACGATGCACCTGCAGGTCATACAAATGTTTTTCAGCATCGACCAGGTGTTGCCCCCAATGCCACAGGTAACCGACATACCAGATACATACTGCACGTGACAAAGCATCCGGATCGTTACCTAGCAGGTCCAGGCCTTTCTTAAGCTCAAAATAAATATCGGTAAAGTCATCAGCCAGACTGCCGCTGGCGCCATCGCAGTCATCGAGTTTATCAAACTCGAGCATATAACCATCATGATCACCCAGTAATTTACGTAACCGGCTATATAGTTCAAACCGCCGATCAAGATCGAAATCTGCGCCGGTTTCATATGGACACTTATCCACACCACTTCCATCCATACATGAAATCGCGGCATGGATGCGTGGCAACAGTGCTGACAAGTCATCCAGCCAGTCACCATTGACCTGGTCGATATGATCGATCAAGTTACAATATTCCATTGCAGAACTGGCCAGCAGCTTACCCCATTCCGTCTCTATATTCATGGCAGCTTCTCTATTTTATTTTCCTCTAGCTCTATTAATTCTAGACGAAAATTTTCAAGTTACCGCACAAATTAATTGTGGAAATAGTGTTGGTGACACAGGCGCACAAAAGCCTGCATATAAAGGTAATTCCGAATGTCGTCATTACCTGTAGAAGGGGAATACCTGAGGATTCAAGTCAATTAAACTTCGATCATCTCAAAGTCATCTTTACTGGCACCACACTCAGGACATACCCAATTGAGGGGAATATCATCCCAACGCGTACCAGGTGGAAAACCCTCATCAGGCAGGCCCTTGCTCTCATCATAAATAAAACCACAAATGACACACATGTATGTTTTCATAAATTTCAAACCTGATTAAGTTAAAACGATTACGACTAAATTCGTGCATGACTTATTGTCACATGTTTCGAGCTCGAGCAAAACAATTTTTTAACGATGTTAGACGTCATATTGCCAGAGCTTTTATGTATAATAAACAGATGTCACAAAACCTACCTACTGTACTTGTGTTTGCAGGTCATGACCCTGGCGGTGGTGCCGGCATACAGGCAGATATCGAAGCACTGAGCAGCCAGGGCTGCCACGCCTGCACTGTTATTACCGCATTGACCACACAAGACACACACGACGTCAAGCGTGTTACCGCCGTTGATGCCGGGTTATTACAGGAGCAAGCCAGGACCCTGCTGGATGACATACCGTTTGCTGCCATTAAAATTGGACTCGTCAGTGACACAGGTATCGTTAACGCGATTCATGAAATAATTTCAACGCTTGATAATATACCGGTTATCTTTGACCCGGTACTGGCCAGTGGATCCAACACAACGCTGAGCACGAATGAAGTGAGAACTGCCATAAAAGAAAAAATATTGCCGCACACAACCATACTTACGCCAAACTCGTTAGAGGCACGCCAGCTTGCTGGCGGTGCAGCATCACTGAACGACTGCGCCAGTTCATTACTGGCAAGCGGCTGTGAGTTTGTGCTGATCACCGGCACACATGAACCAACCGACCAGGTCTGCAATAGCCTGTATGGCCATAAAGGTTTGCTTGAACAATTTCAATGGCCTCGCCTTCCAGGCGAACATCACGGCTCTGGTTGCACGCTGTCATCCAGCATCGCGGGACTGATAGCACAAGGCAAGGAACCGTTAACTGCCGTACATGAAGCACAGGAATACTGCTGGCAAAGTTTGCAAAACGCCTACCAGATCGGTCAGGGACAAATGATTCCTAATCGTTTTTTCTGGGCAAATGACCATAACAAATAACCGTGTCATGAAACTCAAACTCAACGGCATCTACGTTATCACCGATCAACAACTGACCCCGGCTGACACAATTGAAACCTGCGTACAACAGGCAATCAATGGCGGCTGTAAGATAGTTCAGTACCGCGACAAGACTTCATCTGAAGCGCAACGTCTGAAACAGGCAACGGCCCTTAATCAGCTTTGCCGTAAAAATGATGTACTGTTTATTATTAATGACGATATTGCGTTGGCAAAAAAATCGGCTGCGCACGGCGTTCACATAGGCAAGAACGATGCCAGTATGAAGCAGGCCCGTGAACTACTCGGCCCTGACAGTATTATCGGCGTTTCCTGTTATAACTCGCTACAACAGGCCATCGACGCAGAAAAACAGGGCGCCAGCTACGTCGCCTTCGGACGTTTCTTTGATTCATCCATCAAACCACATGCGGTACAGGCAACACCCGCTCTGTTGCAGCAAGCCACACAACAAATCACTATTCCCATTGCCGCCATTGGCGGCATCAACCGCCATAATGCAGCCGACCTGCTCGATGCAGGCGCCGATATGCTGGCAGTCATTTCGTCTGTATTTGCCCAGAAGGATATCAAATCAGCGACAAGCAACTTGTCTGAACTATTTAACGTCAAGCGGTAAGGTGAAATAGAATGTCGCGCCCATGCTGGCATTATTGCGAAACCCGATGACCCCGCCATGTTGCTCAATAATGGATTTGGTGATATTCAGGCCAAGACCGCTGCCGCCTTGCTTGCGCGTACCGGCATCTTCAGCCTGGGCAAACCTTGAAAAAATCCGCTGCTGAAATTCAGGCGAGATACCGACACCTTGATCACTAATGCTGACCAATACTTCGTTGCCGGACTGCTCGATGCGTATTTTCACGGCCGCACTCTCAGGTGAAAACTTGACTGCATTGGACACCAGGTTTTGCAGTGCCTGCGTCACGCGATCGGCGTCAACTGACACAACCAGCTCGTCAACAATACTGCTTACCTCAATCCTCACACCGGCTTTACGAGCAATATCACGATTGGTTAATTCAACTTCATGTACCAGCTTTACCAGGTCGGCTTCACCCCGGTTCAACTTTAACTCGCCACTTTCGATCTTTTCTATGTCCAGCACATCGTCTACCAGGCGGACAAGTCGCTGACAATTGGAATAGGCAATGGCCAACATATTACGAATTTCCTCGACCTCCCTGTTTTTATTTTTCAACGTCAGGCCCAGTGATCCATAAATAGCTGTGAGAGGTGTGCGTAATTCATGACTCACCATAGACACCCAGTTGCTTTTGGATTGATCCAGCTTGCGCCTTTCGTCTTCGGCACGTTGATGACTGTCTTCATATAAATAGGAAATGATAGCAACAAACATGACTGACGCCATGGCTGCCGACAAACGCCCGACAGGCAAATCAACAAAATCATACACAGGCAAACTGCCGCTGTTATGCGCATAAAACATAACCAGCAATACCGTCCAGCAAATAAACGTGGTCCAGAGTGAGCGTATTTTGCCGGCAAGAAAATTGGCAATCAGTGGAATACAGGGGAACCAGAAAATGGTACGCGCATAAAGACCGCCATCACCCCAGGCGATAAGTGTCACGATGGTGATCGCGACCAGCACGAGAATGTCGCCTGTTAACTTACGCGAAGCAGTCAAGTGAAAAACCAGCAACAGACTGACAAGAACCGGTACTGCCATCAGGGCCATCAGGGTTGCATCCGTTAGCCCGCTGGTGATCAACCTGACAACAGCCATGGCACTGACTACGATAAAGATATAAAAAATCAGCCCTACCAGAATCCGGCAGCGCATCAAGTCTTCGTTATTTGCCCTGAGTTTTGGAGGAATAAGACGATCGATCAATCCTGAATGCATTTGCGCAATGTTGGTCAGTTGTTCTCTCCCGTAATCCCTATCCCGTTACATTAGTATAATGCTTGAATGGCATGACACCAGTCAACAAACTTATCTTATCTCATCGCCGACCGCGTAATGCTTTTACTTTTCTTCCACTGCTTTATAATATGCACTCAGTTGAATGACCCGAAGGAATTAACCATGGCCCACTCTCATGAACTGTTTAACCAGGCACAGCAGCACATCCCCGGCGGGGTGAACTCCCCGGTGCGGGCTTTTAAAGGTGTGGGAGGCGAACCCCTGTTTTTCAGCCGCGCCCAGGGCGCCTATGCCTGGTCAGAAAGTGATCAACGCTATACCGACTACGTCGGCTCATGGGGGCCCATGATAGTAGGACATGCTCACCCCGAGGTCATCAAGGTCGTACAGGACACGGCAGAAAATGGTCTGAGTTTTGGTGCGCCTACGGTTCTTGAAACCGAAATGGCCGATCAGGTCTGTGAACTGGTCCCGTCCATGGACCTGGTACGCATGGTCAGCTCGGGCACCGAGGCGACCATGAGCGCGATACGCCTGGCGCGTGGATTTACCGGCCGCGACAAAATCGTCAAGTTTGAAGGTTGCTATCACGGCCACTCGGATTCCTTGCTGGTCAAGGCCGGCTCCGGCGCGCTGACGCTGGGTGTACCCACCTCTCCCGGCGTGCCGGCAGCCCTGGCCGAGCACACGATCACCTTGCAATACAATGACATTAATGAAGTAAAAGAGGCCTTCTCGCATGTCGGCGGCCAGATCGCCTGCATTATCGTGGAGCCGGTCGCCGGCAACATGAACTGCATTCCACCAGAGCCGGGCTTCCTTGAAGGGCTGCGTGAGGTCTGTGATGAGTATGGCACGGTACTTATTTTTGATGAAGTCATGACCGGTTTTCGGGTCGCACTGGGTGGCGCGCAGGCCCACTATGGTATCGAGCCCGACCTGACAACACTTGGCAAGGTTATCGGTGGCGGCATGCCGGTAGGCGCCTTTGGCGGTAAGCGCAACATCATGGAACACATCGCGCCGCTCGGCCCGGTATATCAGGCCGGCACCCTGTCTGGTAATCCCGTGGCCATGGCCGCCGGACTCAAAACACTTGAGCTGATCAGCAAGGCCGGTTTTTATGACGAACTGACTGCTAAAACCGAGACCCTGGTCAAGGGTGTACTTGAAAAAGCCAGTGCGGCCGGTATCCCGCTAACGGCCAATACGGTCGGCGGTATGTTCGGCTTTTTCTTCACCGAAGAGCAACGTATCAGCAATTTCTACCAGGTCAGTAACTGCAACCAGGACCGTTTTAAACTATTCTTCCATGGCATGCTGAACGAAGGTGTTTATCTTGCCCCGTCTGCGTTTGAGGCCGGGTTTGTGTCTGCCAGCCATTCCGGGCAGGACATCGAAGACACCATCAATGCTGCCGCCAATGTTTTTGCCGGTCTTTAGCCGCCAGGAAACATAAGCTTTAGCACTATCCGCCATTCAATGGCAAAATAGGCAGCATGGACGCAGCCATTCACCCGCAACTGGTCTGGATCGTGGACTGGATACAACAGTATCCGGTTCTGGCCAACGTGCTGATTTTCGGCACGGCCTTCCTCGAATCCCTGTTGATCGTTGGTACGCTGGTGCCGGGCGCCATTCTTATTATTTCCTTTGGCGCCCTGATCTCACTCGGTTACCTCGATATGACCAGCACCATGCTGCTGTGTATAACCGGGGCCATCGCCGGTGACGGGATCAGCTACTGGGTGGGTTATCATTACAAGGCGCAATTAAAAAAAATCTGGCCGTTCAGAAAATTCACCAGCCAGATCCAGGCCGGGGAAAACTATTTCCGCAAACATGGCGGCAAAAGTGTTGCCATGGGACGCTTTGTCGGCCCGGTGCGAGCCATCATACCGACGATAGCCGGCATGATGGGCATGTCACCAGCACGTTTTGCCTTTTTTAATGTCCTTTCGGCCATCGCCTGGGCCCCGGCCTATCTCTTTCCGGGCATGGTATTCGGTGCTTCGCTTGAGCTGGCATCAGAAGTAGCCATACGGCTGGTCGCCCTTGTTTTTGCGATCATTATTATCTTGCTAGTGATACGCTGGCTAATACGCAAAACCCTGCGCTACATACAACCCCGTGCCGACAGCATCAATCAGTACACATTACGATGGGCGCGACAACATAAACTGCTGGGGCCAACCGTTCAGGCCCTGGTTGATCCGAGACAACCGGAGTCTCCCGCCCTGTTACTGTTTGCTTTTTTCCTGATCCTTGCCGGCCTGGTCTTCTTTTTTATTACCAGCACGCTGGGCATGCATGCAACCAACCTCGACCAACGAATATACGACCTCATGCATAGCCTGCGCACACCCTGGATGGACTACCTGATGACATGGATTACCATGCTCGGCGATACCTTTGTCATAGCCGCCATCAGCGTGTTGATCCTGGCCTGGCTGACCTATAAACGCAACCTGCCCGCCGCATTACACTGGGGCGCGGCAATTCTGTTTGGCACCATACTTATCCGGGTCTTGAAGGCAAGTTTACAGATACCCCGACCCGACCCGGCGATGTTTGCCGACACATCATTCTACTCTTTCCCCAGTGCCCACAGCACAATGGCCATGCTGGTATACGGCTTTCTTTCCATCATCATTGGCCGTGAAATGCATAGCGACAAACGCAACCATGTTTACATCAGCGGTGGTATCCTGATCAGCCTGATAGCCATTTCACGACTCTATCTTGGTGCACACTGGTTCTCGGATGTCATTGGTGGTTTGAGCCTGGGGCTGATCTGGATCATGTTGCTGGGAATTGCCTATCGTCGACACCACAGCGTGCCATTGCCAATAAAATCGCTGACGGTTGTTACCCTGATATCGATTATGCTGAGCGCGGGCTTACATTGGCATCTGCATTTCGAGCGTGAAATAAATCGCTACACGAAAACGACTACGATGCCGCTATCTGCACTTGAAAACTGGCATAGCCATGACTGGCAAACACTGGACACCTATCGCCACGACCTGGCGAAATCATCCAGTTACCCGTTAAACCTGCAATGGGCAGACACATTACAGAATATCAGCGCAACATTAAACTCACATGGCTGGCAACCTGCGCCACGCATCAAGCCGTCGAATATCATCAAATGGCTGAGTAGCAAAACACCCTTGATGGAGCGTCCCATCTTGCCGCAAATCCATAAAGACCGGCACGAATCACTGGCTATGACATTCTACGATCAGCAGCAAGACGGTTACCTTGTCATACGCTTCTGGCCAAGCGATAAGCTATGGCAGGCCAAACCGGTATGGCTGGGCCAGGTCGCCGTCATGCAGACCAAATCCTTTCTGGGCCTGTTTCACTACCCTGTAACCACGCAGGATTTTTCCAAACCTGGCAGCATACTGAAACAGCAGCTCAATAGCGCCGTAATCTCTCCTGTCAACAGAACATTATCATCCGGCGAGCCTTCAACCTGGGACGGCGAAGTCTTACTGATCGAATAAACGGGTAGCGGATTGCGGTTTATGATGTGCTAGACAACTTCCATGCCTTCCAGCCTGTTAAAAAGTATTTCGAGTCGCTGCAAAGGGTCATCCATTTCCAGTAGCTGCTGTTTTTCGTGTAACTCGATGGGCAGTAACTCCGACAGGCGGTTGGCGACCCAGCCGGCATCGGTAAAATGCACAGGCAGATTGGCATAGTATTGGCCGGCATGCTCGATAAGGCGTTTCACCACATCGACCAGAACAAGGTATTTTTCAGGCAAGGCAATGCCTTCAGGCTCTTTGCGCATGACTACATCCGCGATGGCCAGCTGGTTTTTTTGCACCTTGACCGACAACACATCAAAACGTTGCTCACCCATTACCGTAATGCCCAGCAAGCCGTCCTGGCGCTGATGCCAGTCAACGATACTCGCCAGCACACCGGTCTCGACCGTATTGGCTGCCGGACCAACCTCGCTGCCTTCACGGATCAGACAAACACCAAACCCGCTATCTGCCTTGAGGCACTGACTGACCATGTCCAGATAACGCGCCTCAAAAATCCTGAGTGGCAGCGGGTTGCCCGGAAATAAAACCGTATACAAAGGAAAAATGGGTATTTGCACGCTGGTCATAGAGGGATAGGTAAATTCCGCCTGTTAGTCTACACCCCAGCGAGGTAGCAGTTCATGTTTAATGTCCAGGTGGTCCAGTATCCGCGCAACCACAAAATCAATGATATCCTCAATGCTTTCCGGGCGGTAATAGAACCCCGGGTTGGGCGGCATGATAACGGCCCCCATGCGTGCCAGTTTAAGCATATGCTCCAGGTGTATTTCTGAAAAAGGCGATTCACGTGGCACCAGAATCAGTTTTTTACGTTCCTTTAATACCACATCCGCAGCCCTTTCCATGAGGTTATTACTGCTACCACAGGCAATCGCCGACAGGGTACCCGTCGTACAGGGGCAAACCACCATCGCTGCGGGTGCGCCACTGCCACTGGCTACAGGTGCAGTCCACTGGTCTTTGCCAAACACCTGTATCTGGCCTTCATCGGCCTTCAGGTAGTCAGTCAGGTACTGCTGCACATCCTTCGATCTGGCCGGAAACTGCAGGTCTGTTTCCATGTCGGTCACTATCTTTGCAGGCTGCGATATGAGCACGTAGACATTTTCACCGGCCTCAACCAGGCATTGCAGCAACCTGATCGCATACTGGATACCGGACGCACCGGTCATCGCCAGGCAAATGTTGGCAGGTTTATATTTCATCATGACACATCCATTATATTCTCAGCATAACTATAGCAGTTTTAGCATGGCTTCAAGCTTCACATGAATACCGCCAAAGCCGCCATTGCTCATCACTACGACATAATCGCCCGGCTGTACAAGCTGGCGGAGTGAATCGACCATCGCATCGACACTATTATATATAGACGCTTTTTTACCCAGTACGTCAGCAACCTGCTGCAGATTCCAGTCGAGGTCGGCAGGCTGATAGAGATACACACCATCCGCCTGCCGCAAGGAGTCAGCCAATGACTCTTTATGGATACCCATGCGCATGGTGTTGGATCTGGGTTCCAGCAGGACCCATATTCTTGCATCGCCGACATGGCCACGCAAACCCGCCAGGGTCATTTTTATCGCCGTGGGATGATGTGCAAAATCGTCATACAAGCGTATGCCATTCAACTCTGCACGCAACTCCAGCCGCCGCTTGACACCCTTAAATGCCTGCAGTGCATCCAGCGATACCTTGACAGGCACCCCCGTATGCCTGGCAGCCGCAAGTGCCGCCAGCGCATTACTGACATTATGCAAACCCAGGAACGCCCAAGACAGACGACCCTGCAATTCATCATCAAAAAATACATCAAACTCATGCCCGTCCGGGCTAATGTTACGTGCATTCCATCCCTGCCTGCTAACAGACTGGTAGCCGGTCTGTTCAACCGGCGTCCAACAGCCTGTGGCAAGCACCTCATCCAGTGCGGCCGATTCAGCATTGCTGATAATAAGCCCTTCACCGGGCACCGTGCGCACCAGATGATGAAACTGCTTTTGGATGGATGCAAGGTCATCAAAAATATCGGCGTGATCAAATTCAAGGTTATTCAGCACCAACGTGCGAGGATGATAGTGGACAAACTTCGAGCGCTTATCAAAAAATGCCGTATCGTACTCGTCGGCCTCAACCACAAAAAAGGGAGTATCACCAAAGCGTGCCGACAGGCCAAAGTTTTCCGGCACACCGCCAATCAGGTAACCGGGGCTCATGCCCGCGTATTCCAGTATCCAGGCCAGCATACTGCTGGTTGTTGTCTTGCCATGCGTGCCGGCCACGGCCAGTACCCAGCGGTCTCGCAAAACATGCTCATGCAACCATTGCGGCCCGGACGTATACGGGAGTCCTTTATTTAATATCGCCTCGACCATGGCGTTGCCACGCGTCATAACATTACCGATCACGACCATGTCGGGCTCGCAATCCAGGTGCGCAGGATCATAACCCTGCATGAGCTCTATGCCCTGCTCTTGCAACTGCGTGCTCATGGGTGGATACACGTTCTCATCCGAGCCGCTGACCTCATGACCAGCCTGCCTTGCCAGCAGGGCTATGCCACCCATGAACGTACCACAAATTCCCAGGATATGAATATGCATCGAGATTCGTTGTTTTGATTTAAAGTCGCTATTACATCATAGATTGCCTGCCGACAAAACAGGCTTGACCACCAAAACCCACTTGTCTATGTTAGAGTAATACGGGGAACAAAGATCAAGGGCACACATGCCATACAAACCAGACCATATCCTGATCTCGGACACGACCGAAAGCCTGTTCAGGGATGTCGCCAACAGCATCACAGACTATGCTATCGAATGCATCAACCGGCACGGCCGATTCAATATCGCGCTGGCAGGCGGTTCCACCCCGAAACAACTCTATCAGACACTGGCCAGCCCCCCTAACCTTGAGCGCATACCATGGCAACACTGCCATTTTTATTTTGGCGATGAACGCATGGTTCCTCATGACAATAAACAGAGCAACTACCTCATGGCCAGACAATCACTGTTTGACTCCGTGCCGGTTCCGGCCAGCAATATCCACCCCATCCCTACCGACTGCGATCACGCAGAAGACTGCGCCTCACAATACGAGATGGAGATCACCCGGCTCGACGCGCTGGATCTGGTCTTACTGGGCATGGGTGATGATGGGCATACCGCATCGCTGTTCCCCGGTACCGACATACTGAAGGAACAAGACAAACTGGTTGCCGCCGTGTTTGTGGCCGCCATGGACAGCTGGAGGATCAGCCTGACCTACCCTACATTAAACCAGGCACGTCGTGTTATTATCCTGGTCAAAGGAACAGACAAGCAAACCATGGTCAACAATGTACTGTACTCACGCAACGCATCGAAATACCCGGTAACAGGCGTGCGCCCTGCCGGAGAACTGATCTGGCACATGGACAGTGACGCGCATCCCGGTGACTCACAATCATGACATTAATCAACAGCCATGCATGAACAATACCCTATACTCCTTACCAACATAAACAATATCAGCGAGACTTTATGACCGGAATTTTTGCCGCAATCGATCTGGGTTCCAACAGTTTTCATATGATAGTCGGGCAACACGAAGCCGGACAAATTATTATCCTCGACAAGATACGTGAAATGGTTCGACTGGCCTCGGGCCTGGATGAAAACAACAAAATCACACCCGAAATGATGCAAACATCGCTTGCCTGTTTATCGCGCTTTGGTGAACGCATCTCGCACCTGCATGCCGATGTCGTCCGCATCGTCGGCACCAACACCCTGCGACAGGCCAAAAATTCCAGGGCATTCATGCGCAAGGCGGAAAAACTGCTTGGCCAACCGATAGAAATCATCTCGGGCATAGAAGAAGCGCGGCTGATTTACTCTGGCGTGTCACACAACGTGGATATCGATAACGGCAAACGCCTGGTTATTGATATTGGTGGCGGCAGCACCGAAATCATTATCGGCAAGCGTTATGAACCCATCACCCTCGAAAGCCTGTACATGGGCTGCGTGAATACAACACAACGTTTCTTTAACGACGGAAAAATTACCCGGGGTCGTATCAAAAAGGCCTTACTGTACGGCATGACCGAACTGGAACCCTTTATCAAGGCCTACAAAAGCCTCGGCTGGAAAGACACCATAGGCGCCTCCGGAACTGCACGTGCCATAGAAAAAATCACCATCGAAGAAAATATCGCCGCCCATGGCATTACCGCCGAAGCACTCGACTACATGATTCAGCACGCCATCGACGCCGGCCACATAGACAAAATCAACCTGCAAGGGCTCAAGAGCGAACGCAAACCCGTGATCCTGGGTGGCATCATCGTCCTTAAATCGATCTTTGATGCCTTCGATATCAAGCTCATGTGCGTATCGACCGGCGCATTACGGGAAGGTATTTTATATGACCTTATCGGGCGCACCGAAAACAACGATTCCCGTAGTGAAAGTGTCGACCAGCTTGCCTCCCGTTTTGTTATAGACCAGGAACACAGCAAACGAGTCGAAAAAACCGCATTAAACCTTTACAAACAAGCACAGGCCAACTGGTTTAAAAGCATACCCGAAGCAAAAAAATACATACAATGGTCAGCCAGACTGCACGAGATCGGCCTGTGTATCGCGCATAACCAATACCACAAGCACGGCGCCTATATGGTCAGTGAAGCCGACCTCATGGGTTTCTCCAGAGAAAACCAGCGATTTCTCGCCGCTCTTATCCAGCTACATCGCCGCAGCCTGACACTCGAACTATTTGATGAATTCAGCAACAAGATCAAACGAACCGGTAAGCGACTCAGCATCATCCTGCGCCTCGCGGTCGTCCTAACGCGCAGCCGAAATACTGACTCACAGGAAATACCCGAACTTGAAGTGAACAATAAAGATATCGCACTTACATTCCCGAAAAACTGGCTGGAAGAGCACCCACTTACCCAAAGCGACCTGGAAAACGAAAGAAACCATCTTGAAAAGGCAGGCTACACTCTGAACTATAACTAAACCTCCTCAGGCAACACGATAACTATATTCAGGATAACCGGCAGGAATAACCGGATCAGAGAACAATATTCGCTATTATAAGTAACAATTATTCACTGGCCTTGTTTATTTTCTTACATGTTTGCGAGTCAAATCGTCCAGCACAATCAGATTTAACGATGTCACAAAATAATGCACGAAACGCAACTACAGCCTGCATAGACTGCCAATATTCAAACCGAGCTTTCTACCTAAGTCAGAAAAAATCAGGCATATAACCTGCCGAATGCGTAGCCACACGTTCATGAGAGTACGTACGTATATACCGCCCAACCCATTTAACATACCACTTCCACGTGCGTTTACGCACACCATTAACAATTGTTTTCTATATATATTTTTCCCGGAATCGGAAACTATTCACAACCTTCATATCAGCCGTCCACAGCAAAAAAGACTAGATAAAATATTACTTCTTGATAGGATTATGTAACAAAACACCAAAAAACTTAAAATGAACTAGGTAGAAATCCACCTAAGTCAGAATTACGACTTTCTACCTAATAAACTGTTAGGGCAGCATAATAATAAATGGAATCTGAATATAGAAAATGCCCACACTGTGGCAACGAAAGTATTAAATTACAGGAATTAAAAAAAGCAAAATGGAGTGCGCCTTGCAAATGTCCTGAATGTCAAAAATGCTGCAATTCAAGGATATTTATTATTTTTTTATTATCTATAGTAGTATATTTCGTAATAGATCCATTGGTGATAATAGTAGGTACAATATATTTTGGTTGGAAAATAGCATTAACTTCAGCAGTATTAATTATTGTTGCAGCAACAATAGTTCAAAAAATTGTTATCACTAAATTACAGCCTGTTAAGGTGATATGCAGATAATGTACAAATGCCCTAACAAGCGCTTCAAAATGGACTGGTGTAAACATCGCTCCTATCGTCGCTATGTTCACACCAGCCATTTAAGCGAACGTTAGGCTCAGAAGATGAATTTTGATATTGCGCCATGGATTCCCTGCTGTAAATGTAATGCCCCAATTGTGGTGGACAGTAGTAATTATAAAAAGTATTTTTATAATGATCCGATTATGTGCACTGGATGTAACAGTCATATTGATTGGTGGGAGATAGTTAGAAGAGCAATTAAAGATAACTTATTTGAAAACCAGGTGTTTGCAACTTTAGGAGCGGAATCGAAGATTATAGCAATATATCTTGAGCCAGAAAAAAAAGTTAAAATTAATTTATCAGAACATGGTATACCTCCTGATGCACGTATTCTTTATATAAATTACACACCTCAGGGTGGTGATCTTTTTCCAATCGAAATGCATGGAAATATCCCACATAGACGAGGCCATAGAAATGAAATAGTTGTCTATCCTGTTCCATTCTCAAATAGTAATGGTGGCTCGAGAACTAAAGTATCTGTTATGGTGACATGGATAAATCATTCGCCAGATGAGGTTTCGTTGATCAATATTACAGACTCATTTGAATACTATTCAAATGGTCACTATCAGGATTGTATAGTGCCTGCGAATGTGTCTGTAGAATCAGCATTATCAAAACTACTTACATCTTATATATCCAAAATAGCAAGCAAGAATAGAACGGAGAACTTTTTAACAAATGATGCTACATATAGTAGTCAACTAAACGTTGTATTACCTATGATTGTGAAATTTCATAAAGCTCCTACACTAACAGATACTATTAGGGGTCAACTAAATAAGCTAAGGGGTTTCCGAAATGATATAGCTCATAATGGAACCACTAAAAAAGAATTAAACAAAGACGATACGGCAGATGTTCTGTGTGCAGCATTATTTGGCTTGAATTATATATATTTAATTGATGAGATTATTAAAAATGCCTAACAAGTGCATCAACCGGAAAAATATAATTGTCACACCTTTTGCTATCGCAAAAGCTGCGCCAATTCTATTTTCCGGTTATGGCGGGCGTTAGGCATATAAATTATCACTTATGAGTTTTGAGATCACAAATCCAGGTCATGCATCTCTATTAATTGGAGGTTTGTGTATCTTGGGGTCTATCTATTATTCTTTTGACAAAAGACGATTCATAAAGAAAGGGCATAAAGCAATTGGTACCATTATAGATAGTTATATCCCTAAATCTGCACAACAATTGCCATTTACTGTAAAAGTGAAATTTACAACTAATAAAGGACGCGAGCAAACATTTACTGAACAACCACTGAGTTCTAAGCAATACCCCATAAATTCTGAAGTTGAAGTAATCTATGATGAAGTGCAACCCGAAATTGCACATATCAATAAGAATGAGTTTTTGTGGAGGTGGGAAGTTCTGTTTATTATTGGTGGTACAGGTATGGTATTTATAGGGTTGTTTGGAAAATAAAATGCCTAACAATCACATCAAGTCGTTCGCTTCGCTCGCTGGGACGCTCCTGACGTCGCGCCCCTTATGTAGGCGTTATGTTGCATAGGATGGCATATATAATATTGAAATTTTTTGTATTAAAAAAACGACGATGACAACTGATAATCATTCGTACTACGATTAAACGAAGCCCCAATTTATGAGAGTTAAACAAATGAAAATTAACTATTACATGGTAAAACCGGGTTCGCTATTACTTCATATCTCTCTAATATTAGCGACATATATTGCAGGATGTACTACAATGGTTTTGCCAAAATATGAACCACCTAGTACTGGTGCAAACTCATCTAGCAAATCAAGTAACGGCCTCACTGTTAGCGTACGCCCTCTTGTTGATGGTAATGAATCAAGGAAATATTTTGGAACTGACCTGACATCAAAAAACATATTGGCAATTTTTATTTCTCTGGAAAATAAAAGTAATAAAAGAATTTACATCATCCCCAAGAAGAGCATCACTTTTAAATATCACGACAGTGCTACAAAAGCAAAAAACGCTACAAATTCTCCTGGAGATAGTGATGCAGGAGAAGCATTAGCTACTGCAGGTGTTATTGTCTCGCCACTCTTAATGGGTGCGGGCTTAACAATAGCTGGCGACCAAACTGTAATAAATCATGCTTTTAAATCAAATGAGTATCAGAACAGAACATTGTCACCGGGTAATTCGGCACAAGGGTTTTTATATTTTAAATGGCCAAATGAATTTATAAACCATAAAAGTGGTATACTGAACCTGACCGCCAGAGACCCAATTGCAAACGAGTCGATAAAATTTCATTTGCCTATTCAGTTAAAAGGGAGAAAGGCGCCATGAATAAAATTACGGAACGGTTTAATTATTTAGTTTTCTTTATATCCATACAAAGCATGGTTGGCTGTACGCACATTGTTACGCCAGCTAAAATTATTGATCATTATCCACAGAAAAAAAAGATAAATCTGCATGTTAACCTGAAAATACCAGAGTCATTAAAAACTGCCAAAATCGAGAACAATATTGCGGGAGACAACTGGATAATCCAACTTGGAGACAACTTGATTAATAATTCCGAACAGATGGCTAAAGCTTTATTTGTAAAAGCAGGAAAAAAGCAAGGACCAGACATTGTGTTGATGCCTCGTCTGGCTTCTGCCGTAGCATCGCATGCAGCATGGATATATGATAAATCTAAAGTTACTCTGGCAATGGAATGGACTGTGCTAGATAATAAGGGCGCCACTATTTGGACTGAAACAGTCAAAGGTGAAGGCATATCTGCAGGTGGCAGCGGTTTTGCCGCGAAAGGTAATGTCGAGAAAAGAGCTGATATGGCAATAAAAAAACTCTTTCTAAACTCTTACGATGCCATTTATAATTCACCGATTATCAGGCATTGGGAAAGAAAAAATAAAAAGAATTAAAGAATAAAATACGGCGTCTGATAAAAAAAGGGACAGACCCCTTTTACGTTTTTCATTGGCATGTATATTTAGTACTGCTTAATATCTATAATTAAAACAAAGAAACATAACAAAATATTAAACTTGGACTTCGGTGCTGACGCATTTCCGCCAGTTAATTAGGCATTATGTGTAAATAAGTTATGGAATCAATATATTTACAGATAGTAATATTTATTTCTCTAATAATATTACTCTCAATTAAAATAATACGTTCAGTATTTTTTGCTGAAAAAGTTGTGAGAGTGAATGCATATGGTAAACAGTTTTTGTCTCCTATCAAATCAGTAATACTTACTCTTTGCACAGCATTAACTTATGTAGGTGGTTTTATATATGCAGAGCTCTCATACTTTTGGCTCTTCGCCTCAGTTTTAACATTATTTAGTGCGTTTATTATTTATGGCCAGACTCAAATGCACTCTGAACAACAAGGTATGGATACAGAAATATCACTAGCACTACAGCCAGAAGAATTAGCTAGACAAATCAAATCCAAAAAAAAACAATTTATCGGCCCTTTGCTAATTATCATAGTTTGGGTATTTGCATGGCGTAATGTACTCTTTAACACATAACAAGGCACTCCAATTGATCACCAAAAGCGGCGCTCCTATCGTCGCTCTGCTTTTGGGGTCAACTGAGCTTAATCGTTAGATTACATAATTTAGAATGTAGGAATATATTAATGAAATGGAGAATTCTAAATCCAGTTTTAATCATTCCAGTATTTATAATAGCAGCGGCTACAGTGCCTCTAATGTTAATTTATAAATTTTTCTGATCTACCACCCTCTCTAGGTGACCGTGAAAATGCAATTAAAGGCATGTTCAGTATGATAAAATCATATTTTTATCCATATGATATTACTCTTTGTAGCGCTGGTAATACTAACCCTAGTTGCGTAATAAATAATACACCATATATAATATTACAGTTCATTTGGGTTCTTTCATTTATCGTAAGCGCTCAGCCTTTTAAGTCAAAACTAAGAGTTTATGGTTCAATAGTTGGTGTTATTGATGTGATAGTGTGGACTTTATTTTTAATCGGCATTGCATTCGTATTAGGTCTACTTCATTAATGAAACAAAATAATCTAACAAATTGCTCAAATCGTTCGCTAGTGCTCACTGGGACGCTGCGCTGCTACACAGCTTCGCGCGCCCTTCGCAAGACATTAGGTGAATGAACATGGAAGAACAATTCATTTCAGAAGATGACCTCGATTTAGTAGATTCAATTTACTCAGAGATACTTGATGTAGAAGACACATCTAACCTAACAGAATTAGAAAAAATCGTTTTTCTTATAGAAAGCTATAACATGGAAATAAATAGCGGGCTGGATTTCATCCAATGGTTCAGGTGGTCTGAACCTAATCAGTTAAAAGAAACCCCTGCTGCATTAAATACAATTGGTTTAACTAACTCCCATGCAATATGTATGGAAGCATTAAAAATCACTTTCCCTGAAGGCTTACCTATAACTACTGACGATAAAGATGATGCTATAGACTCTTTAGAAGATGATGATGAAAAAGAAAATCTCAGAAAAAAACTAGTAGAATTGGCAGAAAAACAAGAAGAACAAAATTATAATCTTACAACAGGCCTTGCTGCATGGATAAGAACCAACATGAAATAACACAAAGTGAACCACCTAGCAAACAAGTCAAGATCGCTTGTTACCACTCGCTGGGACTTTTAAAAATCGGCGCTGCGCACTGCTTTTCAAAAACCCCTTACTTAAGTCGTTAGGCGATGCAATTAAATACAGCCAGTCAAATAATTGTTTTACTGTTTTCTATAACAGTAATTCTTTTACTTTTCCCAAATGTGCATTATTGTATTGCTGGCTTTAGTGCATACGTAGTTATTGGATTTGTACTGTTACTAATATCATGGATAGTATCTTTTCGGATATTAAATAATCTTACCATCTGGAGGCGAGTAGTCGGTATCATAGTTACGATACTATCTTCTACCATTATTTGGATCATTATTTTATATGTGCGTAAATTCCATGTATTGTGCTGGTAAATCTAATGAACATTATCTATCCATACGCAGCACGCCTAACAAACGGGTCAAGTCGCTCCCTGCGGTCGCTGGGACTGAACCTACCCCGAAATAATTGACACCACTACATTCAAAAATGGAAAGCTACTATGACTATGGCAAAAACTTTAAATATATGCCTACGGCAAATGCCACCAGTAATGTAGCAGACTATATACTGGCCAGGAATTTTAAAGCAGACAGGCCCGATGAAAAATGGGTGTCAGACATCACCTATATAGATGTTGATGGTGAATGGTTTCACTTAGCTGTTGTTCTGGATCTATTCTCCAGGCAGATAGTCGGCTGGGCCGTTGATGAAACCATGACAACAGAACTGATACTCGAAGCCTTTAACATGGCTGTAGCCCGCAGAAAGGTTACACCAGGTCTAATTCTGCATTCTGATAGAGGTGTGCAGTACAGGGCAGGAGAATATCAACAAGCACTGATAGACCATAAAATCACACCTAGCATGAGTCGTAAAGGCAACTGCCGGGACAATGCAGTAATGGAGTCATTCTTTGGAAGAATGAAGGTAGAATTGATCTATGCAGAGGACTATAAAATAACCACAGATCTTTATAGTGGTCTTTTTGAGTATATTGAAGTATTTTACAATCGTATAAGACGACACTCTTCACTGGGGTACAAATCACCGACCCAGTATGAAGCTAACTATTACGCACAATGTGCATAAATAAGGTCTCCACTATTCGTGGGTAACATCAACACCATTATGTTTATGGAGACAGGCTGGCCCACATCTGGCACAGGTAATGAAGCGGAGCAAAAATATTATATTAGACGCCTTCCAGAACTACTGGAAACAGTTAACACTTCCATAGTTGCCTGGGCATTATTGCACGACGTTAACCTGAGTGAGTTTGATGCGAACCTGAACACCGTCGGCATAGTGAGCAACAGCGGGAGAGAAAAACCAGCTTTTAAGGCTTTCAGGTTAATTAGCAGATAAGATATTGGAGCAGCGGCCTGACAAGGCAAATGTACACGGACAATTTACTGTGCTATATGTAAAATTATGAAACCACTACTTTCCTGTTTGCTACTTTTTCTATTTATGAATCCTGTTAACGCTGACATGATTTTTGTAACGTCTATACCTTTACACTGTAGCAATACAAAAAAAGCACTGAATAATATCAAAGTACCAGATCATTTTAAATTAAACCCTTACCAGGCTCTTTTAGTAGCGTCAAATGCACCTGTAAGCATGTCTATTAAAAAATGTGGCTCAAAACTTGAGCAGGTAATTTACAAGGACAATGATAATTACTATTTTTTTAATTCTATTGAATATGCGCGACCAAAAATATCAGCCATGAATAAGCCCAGGACATTACCCAAGCATATTGTCATTATTAATGCACGTACTGGTATTGTAGTAAATAAGACGCGATGACTTATCATCTTCCACGCTCACTAAAGGGGTTGCCATTTGAACATTATTCATAAAACATACTGAACGAGACACCACACTACTTTAACGTAATACACCAATTCAGATAACAAAGGAGTACGTATGAAGGTTGCATATATTTTTTCAAGTCAGGGTCATACCGTTTCTTACAAGCTAGGAAAGATGATTCTTCCTCAATTAGAA